>Ga0102874_1000013_pt1 | contig 79788 bp, 69 predicted proteins | sample Colrivmet1547A02_FD_78184 | JGI IMG/M metagenome (GOLD analysis project Ga0102874, IMG submission 78184) | Estuarine microbial communities from the Columbia River estuary - metaG 1547A-02 | ecosystem: Environmental > Aquatic > Marine > Intertidal zone > Estuary | place: USA: Columbia River...
AATTAGAGGCGTTTTCAATAACGATATTTGGATAAAGGGCTTTTAGCAATAACAATCTATTGGTTTCCGATTTGGAACCTGTGATAATGATTTTTGAATTTGAATTTATGTCTTTTGCGGTAAGCCTTACGTTCATTATTTCAATTTTTCATTGTCATGATGGCGGTCTTTATCACGAATAGATTTTAGATCCATTTTTTTATCAAATGCTGCTTGCAAGTCAATTCCTGTTTGATTTGCAAGACAAAGAACTACAAAAACTACATCGGCTAATTCTTCACCAAGATCTTTGTTTTTATCGGATTCTTTTTCAGACTGTTCTCCATAACGGCGAGCTATAATTCGAGCTACTTCGCCAACTTCTTCAGTTAGTTGAGCCATATTAGTAAGTTCGTTAAAGTAACGAACTCCGTGTTCTTTGATCCAATTGTCAACTTCTAGTTGGGAGTTTTTTAGGTTCATCATGATTTGTTTTTACTATCAATAATTATGGTTACCGGTCCGTCGTTTACCAATTCCACTTTCATATCTGCCCCAAATTTACCCGTTTGAATTTTCATTCCAAATTCTAATTCCATTTGTTGAATGAATTTTTCGTACAAAGGAATTGCTATTTCTGGTTTTGAAGCTTTGATATAAGATGGGCGATTTCCCTTTTTAGTGCTTGCGTGTAATGTAAATTGACTTACAATAATTATATCACCATTAACGTCTTTCACAGACAAATTCATGACATCATTTTCGTCGCCAAAAATTCGAAGGTTAATTATTTTTTGGCTAAGCCAATTGATATCTTCTTGAGAATCTTCGTCTTCAATACCAACCAAAACCAATAAACCACTTTGGATTTTAGCTACAATTTCGGCTTCAATAGTTACCGATGCGGAAGTTACTCTTTGAATTATTACTTTCAAATTATTTTACTTATTTCTCGTTTCATCACTTGCTTTTCGATCTTCATCGTAAATGTCTGTTCGATAATGTTCTTCATCACCTTCCAAAATTTTGAGGTAACTTTTGTAGCGTGACCAAGAAATTTGATCGTTTTCAAGGGCTTTTTTTATGGCGCAATGTGGTTCGTCTTTGTGTAAACAATTATTGAATTTACATTGATCTTTTAACTTGAAAAACTCAGGAAAATAACCACTTATTTCTTCTTTTTCCATATCTACAATCCCAAACCCTTTGATCCCTGGTGTGTCAATAATTCTAGCATCAAAACTTAAATCATACATTTCTGCAAATGTCGTGGTGTGTTGCCCTTGCATACTTTGTTCAGAAATAACCTTTGTTTTTAATTGTAAATTTGGCTCCATAGCATTAACCAACGTAGATTTTCCAACACCAGAATGCCCAGAAAACATGCTTACTTTCCCGATCATGAGTTCTTTTAACGTCTCGATTCCTTTCATTTCTGTTGAGGAAACTCGCAAACATTGATAACCAATTTCTTGATAGATATGTTGCAGGTACAATTGTTCCTCTAATGTAGCTTCGTCAAATGTATCGATTTTGTTAAAAACCAAAACTGTTTCAATTCCGTAGGCTTCTGCAGTAACCAAAAAACGATCGATAAAATTAGTGGTAGTTGGTGGGTTATTAATCGTAATTAAAAGAAAAACACGATCAATATTGGAGGCGATAATATGCATTTGATGCGATAAATTCACCGATTTTCGAACGATATAGTTCTTTCTTTCATGAATATGGTGAATCGTTCCTGTAACCGAATCGGAGGTTTCTTCGAGTTCATAATCTACCCAATCACCTACTGCAATTGGATTGGTGCTTTTGATACCTTTAATTCGGAATTTGCCTTTCATGCGGCATTCTATAAAATCACCTTGTTCTGATTTTACAGTGTACCAACTTCCAGTAGATTTATAAACAATTCCTGTCATTTGGCAAATTTACGATTTTAGATTTTCACTTAACAAAAAAGACGATCTAATTTAATAATTGGTCTTGTTTCAAATGTGCTTTTCAAACAAATTTTAACTTAACTATTCATTATTTTTTCTTGGTGACTAATACTCTCTTGGTGAATTGCCTTAAATAATCTCAAGATGAATTCCTCGCTTAATCCTTTTTCTTCTCCATCAAGCACCATTTTTCCTAAAATTTCGTTCCACCTTTTATTTTGTAAAACAGCCACATTTTTAGATTTTTTCAAGGCACCAATTTGTTCGGCGACTTTCATTCTATTCCCCAAGATTTCTAATAATTTAGCATCAGCAATGTCAATATTTGCTCTTAACTTTATCATTTCAGTATTGTAATCGTCTTCTTCTGTAGTAACTTTTCTGATTCTTAAATCATTAAAAATTTGTTTCAAAGTTGAAGGAGTAACTTGTTGTGCTGCATCGCTCCATGCATTATCCGGATCGTTGTGAGTTTCAATAATCAATCCGTCATAGTTTAAATCTAATGCTTGTTGAGACACTTCTTGAATCAAATCACGTCGTCCGGTGATGTGGGAAGGGTCGCAAATTAAAGGTAAATCTGGGAAACGACTTTGTAATTCAATTGCAATTTGCCACTCGGGTATGTTTCTATATTTAGTTTTTTCATAGGTTGAAAAACCCCTATGAATTACACCTAATTTTTTGATGCCTGCATTATACAAACGTTCTACACCACCAATCCACAAAGCCAAATCTGGGTTTACAGGGTTTTTTACCAATACAATTTTATCAGTGTTATGTAATGCATCCGCAATTTCTTGAACGGCAAACGGATTTACGGTAGTTCTTGCACCAATCCACAAAACATCAATATCGTGCTCTAAAGCCAATTTTACGTGAGCGGCATTGGCAACTTCAATTGCCATAAGCAAACCTGTTTCGGCTTTCGCCTTTTGAAGCCATTTCAATCCAATTGCCCCAACACCCTCAAAACCTCCCGGACGGGTTCTTGGTTTCCAAATTCCTGCTCTAAAAATTGAAACGTCTGAATTTTTTAATTCGTGAGCAATTTTTAACACCTGGTCTTCTGTTTCAGCACTACATGGGCCCGCAATCACTAATGGATGTGACAAGTTGAAATTTTCTAACCAGTTCCTCATTCCTTTATTGTTCTCCATGATAATTTATTTTTATTATATTATTATTAATTTTTACTTGTTGAAATTATTCAAAATTTCTTTTATTTTATTGACACTTTGCATTTCATCATAAACGGCGTCAAAATTATCACTTTCTAATAATTTTTTAAATTTCGATAAATTGGAAATGTATTCTTCCAATGTTTTTACTACATGTTTTTTATTTTGCCTGAAAATCGGCGTCCACATTGCAGGTGAACTTTTAGCTAATCTAACCGTACTTTCAAATCCACTGCCTGCCATGTCAAAAATATCTCGCTCGCCTTTTTCCTTTTCTATTACAGTTTTTCCAAGCATAAACGAACTTATATGCGATAAATGAGATACGTAAGCGATGTGTTTATCATGTGATTTTGCATCCATATAACGAATTCGCATTCCCAATTTTTCAAATAAACCCAATGCCTTTTGTTGCAATTTAAATGTGGTTTTTTCTACCTCGCAAATAATATTTGTTTTACCTTCGAACAATCCTAAAGTTGCTGCAGTTGGACCAGAAAATTCTGTTCCTGCGATTGGATGCGTTGCCAAAAAATTCCTTCTTCTTGAATGATTCGCAATCGCATTACAAATTGGAAATTTTGTAGAACCTACGTCAAAAACCAATGTGCCATCATTAATTTTATCTAAAACATTTGGCAAAAGGACTAAAGCAATATCAACAGGCACAGCAAGAATCACAAAATCGGCATCTGCCAAGTCGGAAATTAAAGCTTTATTATCAATAATTTTCAATTTTAATGCTATATCTAAATACTTTTCATTGGAATCAATCCCGAAAACTGTAACATTCTCATAGTTTGATTTTATATCTAAAGCCATCGATCCACCAATTAAACCAACTCCAATAACATATACATTCATTATTTCTAACTAAATTTAATTATCCGTAATTCTAAAATCTCAAAATTGCCTCTTTTATTTTTTCCTCTTTCACACAAAGAGAAAACCGAATAAATCCTTCCCCATTACTGCCAAAAACGGTTCCCGGTGTAATAAAAATATCTTTTTTATATAATATTTTATCCACAAAATCCTCTGCTGATAAAATTTCTTGAGGAAGTTTTGCCCAAACAAATAAGCCAACTGAATTTTCATCATAGGTACAACCTAATTTTTTTGCCAATTCAAAAGTGAGTTTTCTTCGTTTTTGATAAATCACATTTTGTTCCTTAAACCACGTTTTTTCAAGTTTTAAAGCTTCAATTGCTCCTTTCTGAATACCATAAAACATCCCGCTATCCATATTGCTTTTCACTCTTAAAATAGCCTCAATGTAATCTGATTTTCCCGAGACCATTCCTACTCTCCAACCAGCCATATTATATGTTTTAGATAACGAATTCAATTCTAAAGCTACTTCTTTTGCACCGTCAACCTGCAGAATTGAAATAGGATTTTCATTTAAAACAAAACTATACGGATTATCATTTATTACTAAAATATGATGTTTTTTTGCAAAAGCCACGATTCTTTTAAACAAGTTCAAACTTCCTGTTGCACCCGTTGGCATGTGAGGATAACTAACCCACATCATTTTTACTTTCGACAAATCCTGCTGATCTAATTTTTCAAAATCAGGTTCCCAATTATTATCTTCAATTAGATCGTAAAAAACAGGTGTTGCTCCTACTAATTTTGTAACAGAAGTATACGTTGGATAACCGGGATTTGGAATTAATACCTCATCACCTTCATTCAAAAAAGCTAAAGAAATGTGCATAATTCCTTCTTTTGAACCCATTAAAGGTAATGTTTCAGTATTGAAATCCAATGCAACTTGGAAATTGTTATTATAAAAATCGGATATCCCCTTTCTCAATTCTGGAAGACCTTGATAACTTTGATATTGGTGTGCGTTTTCATCAGTAACGGCATTTTGAATTGCTTCAATAACACTTTTTGAAGGCGCCATATCAGGGCTTCCAATTCCCATATTGATAATTGGTTTCCCTTGAGATATTAAGTTACGTACCTCTCTCAATTTTGATGAAAAATAATATTCTTCAACTATGGCGATACGTTTTGCTGTAGTAATCATTTTTATACTTTTAAAATCAATTTTAACTTGCTTAATTTGTACTTAAATTAAGGCTTTGTGTTTTTATATTCCCCTAAAACTTTAAAATACTGAGCCATTATGGCTACTAAAGATTTTGCTTTAGAGTAATCTTTATAATCATCAAAAGTAACATCCACAAAAAAGGAATATTTCCATGGAGTTTCAATTTTTGGTAACGACTGAATTTTTGTCAAACTCAATTTACAGTCACTCATTACATTCAGTACAGCCGCCAAACTTCCTCTTTTATGATCCAATTCAAATTTTAATGACGCTTTGTTAATTTCTTGTTTTGGAACAATTGAATTTTCCTTATTTAGTATTACAAAGCGGGTCATGTTATTATTAATAGTTTGAATTTCTGGCGCAACTATTTCCAAATCATACATTTTTGAAGCTGTTTTACTCGCTATTGCTGCAATTCCTTTAAGTTGCTGCTGATTAATCCTTCGTGCGGTTTCAGCGGTATCTTTATCTTCAACTACTTTAATATTAGGCATTTTTTTAAGAAATTCCATGCATTGTAATAATGCCATTGGATGCGAATGAACTTCTAATATATCCTCTAATTTTTGACCTTTCAAAGCCATTAAATTTTGATGAATATCCATATAATATTCTCCGATAACATGTAAATTATTCTTGTCAATTAATGCATAGTTGGGTATAATTGAACCAGCAATTGAATTCTCAATAGCCATTACTGCCTGATTCGATTTTCCAGTCAACATACTGTCTACTAATTCTTCAAAAGACATACATTCTACAACATCAACATCTTGATGGAAATATTCCAATGCCACTTGGTGGTGAAAGGATCCTTTTATTCCTTGTATTGCAACTTTTTGTATCATTTATATTCAAAAAAAAATCCTGAATTTCATCAGGATTGTATAGTTTTATTTGTTTTTGTTTTTTTTAAATAACTACATTACAATCCTTACTTCTACTAAAGAAGAAATAATAAGAAATTGTAAAATTGAAAATCGTGCTCATTTTTTATCTGTAATTACATAACAAATCTATATATAAAATTTGTTAAAACACAATAAAAAATAAAATTTCTAAAATAAAAAAGGATTTCTCAAAATGTAGCGCTTAATTTTATAAATTGCTTGAAAAAAAAGATAAAAATAGAGATTTAAACAACTTTTAAAGATTTGTTTTTAATAAAAATTTCAAAATTATCATGATAATTTGAGTTCCCACAACTTTTTTTTAGTTAATAATATAAAGACTTCTATTTTTGTAATCTGCAGTAGGATAAACCTAATTTTTCTGCTTACTTTTGTTCAAAATACATTTTATGTCAATTGAAGTTATTAATATCTCAAAAAGTTATGGCGATCAAAAAGCATTGGACGCCGTTTCATTCTCTGTAAAAAAAGGGGAGATTGTAGGTTTTTTAGGTCCGAATGGTGCTGGAAAATCTACCTTAATGAAAATATTAACTACATATATCACTGCGGATGAAGGAAGTGCAGCCGTAAACGGATTTGATGTAACTTCTAACCAAAAATCGGTTCAATTGTCCGTAGGTTATTTGCCTGAGCACAATCCATTGTATTTGGATTTATATGTTCGAGAATATTTGGCTTTCAATGCCGATGTTTTTAAAGTAGAAAAATCCAGAATAAATGATGTTATTGAATTAACAGGATTGACATCTGAAAGTCATAAAAAAATTAGTCAATTATCAAAAGGATTTCGCCAAAGAGTGGGTTTAGCCAATGCTCTATTACACAATCCTGATGTTTTAATTTTAGACGAACCAACTACGGGTTTAGATCCAAATCAATTAGTTGAGATTAGAAATGTGATTAAAAATGTTGGAAAAGATAAAACTGTTTTCTTGTCAACACACATTATGCAAGAGGTTGAGGCGATTTGCGACCGAGTTATAATTATCAATAATGGTAAAATTGTGACCGATAAAAAATTGGACAAACTGATTTCTTCAGATAAAGAACAAATTATAGAAGTTGAATTTGATTTTAAAATTGAGGAGCAAGCTATTGCAAAAATACCACACTTAAAATCCTATAAAAATGTTCACGATAGGATTTGGGAGTTGACCTTTATTTCTGAAACTGACATGCGCCCAGTTGTTTTTGATTTTTCCAATGAAAATGGTTTAAAAACTCTTCAATTGAACCAAAAAAATAAAAATTTGGAAGCAATTTTTAGGGAAATAACCAAAAAATAACTTTAATTAAAAATAACTCTTCCTTGATAATATTGCTGAACATCAACTATGGGTGGCGTATTTTTTAAGATTAAATTACCTGTGCTATATAATTTCCCGGTTATTAAATCTATTGGTTTAACAATAATATCGTTGGTGCCTCGATGAAAAATTTTGACTTCTTTAGCATTCAGGTTTTCTCCCATAAAACGTCCATTTCCTTCATAAAAATTAACTATAAGATTATTGGTTTGCCCAGACAAATAATATCTTGAAACATTATTGTTTTCTACCACAATTTGATAATTATTGACATTCAAATAGAAATCACTTGTTCCGGCACCATCAGATAAATCAGTTGAAATTAGTTTCAATGTTGGGTAAGTTAAAACTCCATTTGAAGAGATATTTTTTTCAGTTTTAGAATGGATTTCTGAGATATAAGGTGAGGTTACAAATACAGTAGTATTACCATATTCGCGAACCCAATTGCAAGTGGTGTTGTCTTTTACGGATAAAAAACCGTTTTCAACTTTAACCTCAATGTTCTCAATTAAATTCTCACCTGTTTGAACTTCTACACTGGCGAGCGGACCCTGAGTAATTACCAAACTAATCCCCGAATAAATAATGATTTTATCAAATGCATTCACTGGAAAATCTTTTGAAATTATGGTCCCAGTTGCTTCTATGCACTCGGATGGTTTTGAACAGCCAAGTACAACATAAAGGGAGAATAGTAAGATTGTTATTTTTTTCACTGTCTAATTTTTATAGCCGTACACCCACTCCAAATTCTAAAGCCTCAGCTAAAAAACCATGAGTTTTTATGGCTAATTCTGTGTAAAATTTATTACTAATATAATATTTCATTCCCAATCGATCATACAAAGCGGTATCGTATTTAAATGGTTTGTAAACATAATATCCTATTTGTGTTTCTAAAGATATTCTATTAATAAACAACTCGTGACCAATGAAAATTCCCACTCTTTTATAATCTGTGTTTGGATCTAAATTTAGTTCTGGGTAGCCTATTGATTGATATTTGATGAAATCGACAATGCTTTTTGTTAAAAATAATTCCGTTCCAAACTGAAGGGCACTTTTCCGATTCAATCTCTTATCGGCATAAAAACCTATATGATAAAATGGATAAATTCCGCTTCCCACAACTGTACTTTCATTATTTCCAGTCCTAATAACAAAATTGTATTTCACTGGTTCTTTGAATTTCATACTTAAAGTAGTGGTGTCTTTTATTTGATTTGCGTTTTTGTCGAAATCATAAGTCAGCCCTAAATTTACATTAAAAGTATTAATTCCTCTATTTGGTGATTTTATTCTAGCATTTGAAAAATGAGTGAACATAAAACCAGATTGCAACGATAAATGATCAATAATTTTAGTTTTATAATTGAGCCCTAGATTTACATTTCCCAAAAATTTAGACCCAAAAGCAATGTTTTTATTATTGAATTCATTGTCGTGTGGATTGGAAACCATCGCAATTCCATCAGAAATTTTAAAAACTAATTTCCGGTTTAAGAAATAGAAATTATAATGCAATCCAACTGCGTAAGTAGAGCCTAAATATTGATTTTTAAAATCTTGATACAATAAATAAACTCCAAAATCAGGATAATTATACACCCTTTCCCACTCCTCATTTCCATAAGTTTTCTTAGAAAAACTAACCAAAAATCCTTCAGGGTGTCCAGTAATTAATGGCCCAAGGTCGGGCGCATGTTTCAATATATTACCTGTAAAATAATTAGCATCAATAGCAAATGAATTGGGAATATTTTGCCCAAAAACCAATCCAAAATAAAATAGTAAAAGGGCTAAATACCGTTTTTTCATTTGATAAAATTGCAAACAAATATACTATTCTTAAAATACTGCTTTAGCAATTTGTCGAATATTCTCTGATTTTCCCATAGAATAATAATGCAAAACTGGAACACCAGCTTGTTTTAACTCTAATGATTGTTGGATTGCCCATTCAATTCCAACTGCTTTTACTTCTGCAGCAGTAGTACTTTTTTCAATGGCACTTATTAAATCTTCGGGCAAATCTACCCGGAAAACTTGAGGTAAAAGCTGCATGTGTTTTTTTACGGCAATTGGTTTTATACCTGGGATAATTGGTATTGTAATTCCCATTGCTCTTGCTTTTTCAACGAATTCAAAATATTTAGAATTGTCAAAAAACATTTGGGTAACCACATAATCAGCACCAGCATCTACTTTTTCCTTTAATCTTTTTAAATCCGATTGTAGTGATGGAGATTCCAAATGTTTTTCAGGATAACCGGCCACGCCAATACAAAAATCAGATTTATTATCTACGTCTATTAAATCATGTAAATATTTACCGTCATTTAATCGTTTTATTTGTTTTACGAGATCGACTGCATAATTATTTCCTCCGTTTTTGGGCATAAAATATTTCTCCTCTTTCATCGCATCACCACGTAATGCCATCACATTATCGATTCCTAGATAATGACAATCTACTAATAAATACTCCGTTTCTTCTTTGGTAAAACCGCCACAAAGCACATGTGGAATGGTATCAACATTGTATTTATGTTTTATAGACGCGCAAATTCCAAGAGTTCCAGGTCGCATTCTGGTTAATTTTTTATCTAATAATCCGTTTCCTTTATCAATATATACAAACTCTTCTCGTGAAGTCGTTACATCAATAAATGGAGGATTAAATTCCATCAACGGATCGATATTATCATATAATTCTTGAATGCTTTTCCCTTTTTGAGGTGGAATAATTTCAAAAGAAAATAAAGTATTTCCTTCTGCCTTTTCGATATGTTTTGTTACTTTCATTTGTATTATTATTAATCAGCAATATTTGGATTCAGCCATTTTGTTGCCACTTCTGTTGAAATATTTCTACGTTTTGAATAATCGATAACTTGATCTTCTTTTATTTTTCCCAATCCAAAATACTTGCTTTCAGGATTTCCAAAATAGTATCCAGAAACGGAAGAAGCGGGCCACATAGCCATACTTTCGGTAAGTTTTACTCCTATTTCTTGTTCTACATTAAGTAATTTCCAAATAGTTGGTTTTTCCAAATGGTCAGGACAAGCAGGATATCCTGGTGCTGGGCGAATTCCTTTGTACTTTTCATCTATTAAATCATCCGGTGATAAAACCTCATCTGAGGCATAACCCCAAATTTCTTTTCTAACTTTTTCATGTAAATATTCTGCAAAAGCTTCTGCCAATCGATCCGCAAGCGCTTTGACCATAATCGAATTGTAATCGTCGAATTTCGCTTCGAATTCTGCTGCCCATTCATCAACTCCAAAACCCGTTGTAACACAAAAAGCGCCCATATAATCAGTTTTACCACAATCTTTCGGTGCAATAAAATCGGCTAATGCAATATTTGGAGCTCCAGCAGTTTTTTGAGATTGTTGACGCAGTGTTAGAAAAGTTAATGGTTGATGATTGATGGTCTCAATCAAAATATCATCGTCGTTAACTTGATTGGCGGGAAAAATACCATAAATTCCTTTAGCAGCTATTTTCTTTTCTTTCAAAATTACATTTAGCATTTCTTGAGCATCTGCAAAAACTGAAGTTGCTTGTTCCCCTACCACCTCATCTGATAAAATGGCTGGATATTTTCCAAATAATTCCCAAGTTCTAAAAAAAGGAGTCCAGTCAATATATGGAACTAAAACATCCAAATCAACCTCAATGGTTTTTGTTCCAATAAATTTTGGTTTGAAAGGAGTATAATTGTCCCAAACTAATTTTAATTTATTAGTACGAGCTTGTTCGATTGTTAAGAAATTTTTATCGCGACTTCTATTCAAATAACCTTCTCTCAACTCATCGTATTCCGATCTAATGTTACTCGTATAATTTAAATTGGTGTCTTCATTCAACAAATTTCCTGCCACAGTAACCGCTCTTGAAGCATCGTTAACATGAATCACAGTGTTTGAATATTGAGGTGCTATTTTCACAGCGGTATGTGCTCGAGAAGTGGTTGCGCCACCAATCATAATTGGAATTTTAACATTTAACCTTTCTAGTTCTTTAGCCAAATAAACCATTTCGTCCAATGACGGAGTAATTAATCCGCTTAAGCCAATAATATCAACGTTGTGTTCAATTGCTGCAGCGATAATTTTCTCAGGGGCAACCATCACCCCTAAATCTATGATTTCGTAATTATTACAACCTAAAACAACTGATACAATGTTTTTTCCAATGTCGTGAACATCGCCTTTTACAGTTGCCATAAGGATTTTTCCAGCCCCTTGCTTATCGCCAACTTGCTTACTAGCTTCGATATAAGGAAGTAAATAAGCGACTGCTTTTTTCATTACACGTGCTGATTTTACTACTTGGGGTAAGAACATTTTTCCGCTTCCAAATAAATCCCCTACAACATTCATTCCAGCCATTAAATTAATTTCTATGACATTTATTGGTTTGGAAGCCGCGAGTCTTGCTTCTTCAATATCAAGGTCAATAAATTCATCTATTCCCTTAACTAATGAATGCGTTAAACGTTCCTGAATGGTTCCTGATCGCCATTCTTGAACCGCTTTTTCATTATTCTTAGAATCACCTTTTACATTTTCGGCAAAGTCTAATAATCGCTCGGTGGAATCATCTCTCCGATTTAAAAGAACATCTTCTACATGCTCTAATAAATCTTTTGGGATTTCGTCGTATATGGTTAACATTTCTGGGTTTACAATTCCCATTGTCATTCCGTTTTTTATGGCATGATATAAAAACACAGAATGCATCGCTTCGCGAACGGTATCATTACCTCTAAAAGAAAATGAAACGTTACTTACGCCTCCACTAACATGGGCATGGGGAAGATTTTCTTTAATCCATTTTGTAGCTCTAAAGAAATCTAATGCGTTTAGTTTGTGTTCGTCCATTCCTGTAGCAACAGGAAAAATATTAGGATCAAATATGATGTCTTGAGGTGGAAAACCAACTTCATTAACTAAAATGTCATAGGATCTTTTACAAATTTCGATTCGTCTATCATAATTATCAGCTTGTCCGACTTCGTCGAAGGCCATAATGATAACTGCAGCACCGTATTTTTTAATTAATTTGGCATGATGAATAAATCGTTCTTCACCTTCTTTAAGTGATATTGAATTGACCACGCTTTTTCCTTGGGCTACTTTCAAACCGGCTTCGATAATTTCCCACTTTGAACTATCAATCATCAACGGAACACGAGAAATATCAGGTTCGGAAGCGATTAAATTTAAGAAAGTAGTCATAGCAAAAACGCCATCAAGCATTCCCTCATCCATATTTACATCGATGATTTGCGCTCCTCCTTCTACCTGCTCTTTTGCAATAGAAAGTGCTTCTTCGTATTTCTCTTCTTTAATTAATCGAAGGAATTTTCGAGACCCAGTAACGTTTGTCCTTTCACCAACGTTTACAAAGTTGGTTTCTGGAGTAATTATTAGAGGTTCTAGACCTGATAACTTTAAGAAGTTATTTGTTTCTGACATATTCTTTTTTTTATCCTGCAAGGTTTATGAAATCTTGTAGGTTTAAACTTATTTATATTTATGACTACAAGGTTTTAAAAACCTTGCAATGCAATTTGAAGGTGTTAAACTTTCCTTGGTTTATAATTTTTTGCCACTTCAGCGATTAATCTAATGTGATCTGGATTTGTTCCACAACAACCACCAATAATATTAATTAAATTCTCGTCCAAATACTCTTTAATTTGTTCTTGCATTTCGGCTGGAGTTTCGTCGTATTGTCCGAAAGCATTGGGCAATCCTGCATTGGGATGCGCCGAAATATTAAAAGAGGTATTGTGAGATAATTGTTTCAAATAGGGTTTTAATTGTTTGGCTCCTAGCGCACAATTAAAACCAACGCTCAACAATGGAATATGCGAAATCGAAATTAAAAAAGCTTCCACTGTTTGCCCTGAAAGTGTTCTTCCTGAAGCATCAGTAATTGTTCCTGAAACCATAATTGGAATATCAATATTGCGTTCTTCTTTTACTTCTTCGATTGCAAAAAGTGCCGCTTTCGCATTTAGAGTGTCAAAAATGGTTTCCACCAGAAGTAAATCTACACCGCCGTCAATTAGCGCTTTTACTTGTTGCTTATATGCAATTCTTAATTCATCGAAGGTTACGGCTCTAAAACCAGGATCGTTTACATCGGGAGACATGCTAGCGGTTCTGTTAGTTGGTCCTATTGAACCTGCAACGAAACGAGGTTGTTCTGGATTTTTAGCGGTGAATTCATCGGCGACTTGACGTGCTATTTTTGCAGATTCAAAATTGAGTTCGTAAACTAAATCTTCCAAATGGTAATCTGCCATTCCGATGGTTGTTCCAGAGAAAGTATTGGTTTCTACGATGTCGGCACCTGCTTCAAAATATTGCGCGTGAATGGAGGCAATCGCTTCGGGTTGTGTGAGTGATAACAAATCGTTATTGCCTTTTAGAGAATGTGGAAAATTTGCAAAACGCTCGCCTCGGAAATCTTCTTCGGAAAAATTATAACGTTGCAGCATGGTTCCCATTGCTCCGTCGAGAATAAGGATTCGTTTATTTATTTCTTGTAAAATTGAACTCATTTATTTTTTTACTGACATTATTAGAAAGGCCTAAAAAATAAATTTATACCCCCGGTTGTAGTGGAAATCCTGCGGTTTTTTCCGCAGATTGCAACGAAAAACGGGAATACGAATTATTTAAATGCCGAAAAATTCGGTTCAAAAAAAATAAAAAATGTTATGGAAAGGGAGAGAAATTCTCGGGTTATCTGTTCACGCATGGCGTGATAGAATGTAGCACCTTCTTTAGAATAAAGGGTTGCTAAGCTTTCAATGGGTCTAATCCCTCGGGCTTTCGTGATAACAATCAGTATAATTAAGAACGGTGCAAAGTAAGTGAATTGTGCTTTATTTTGCAAGTTTATTGGTTTATTAATTAAAAATAAAATTGCAAACTCCATAAAATCAAAAAAGCTATCCTTAGATTCTGAAATAAATCAGAATAAATGGAAAGCTTTTCATTGGTCTAACTACTAAACCGAGCTACGGGTTACAAAGCCGAAGCAAAACAACACAACAATCTTAATCCCGATCCCGAGGCTTCGGGACGGTACTTTTTTTGGGCAAAAAAGTCACGCTTTTATACGTGACTTACCAAAATTTAAGCGGTCTGGACGGGACTCGAACCCGCGACCCCATGCGTGACAGGCATGTATTCTAACCAACTGAACTACCAAACCAGCGCTTACTGTTTCACTAAACTTAAATTTGTATTCGAGAATAGCTAACTTTGATTACGAGGGCAAATATACAACCTATTTCGACTCTAGCAAGTGTTTTTTTACAAAAATTTTTATTATTGCGATCGATTTTACCCAAAAGATTGTTTTTCAACTAGGTAGGTAGTGAGGATTTTCTCGAAATTAGCACCCACAGAAACAGGAACATACTTTATTTTATTCTGGGCACAAGTGATTGCAACCTTTTTGAAGTAATTTGAAACCTGATTTTCATAAGTTTCCTTGATATTATCTGCAAAAATATTAATTTCTTCGCCTGATTCCAGGTCGATGAATTTTCTTGGAGCTGCATCAAAATCAAAATTTAATTCGGTTTTTTCATCAATTACGTGAAACAAAACGATTTTGTGTTTGTTGTGTTTCAAATGTTGTAATGCAGTAAATAATGCTTCTTCATTGCCTGACTGAAACATATCGGTAAACAAAATAATCATGGATCGGCGGTGAATTTTCTCGGCAATTTGATGTAAAAAGGAAATGGTATCGGTGCTTTTTGGTGTTTTGCTGTTTTCTAATAATGATTCTAATTTATTTAAAATCATTCGGTGGTGGCGATCACTTCCTTTTTCGGGTGCATAATATTCGTAATTATCAGAATAGACACTTAACCCAACTGCATCACGCTGTTTCTTTAATAAATTCATCAATACAGCAGAGGCTAAAACGGAAAATCCAATTTTATTTTCATAAAATAACTGACTGTCTTTTAACTTTGGGTAATGCATTGACGAGGAATTGTCAATAATTAAATGGCATCGCAAATTGGTTTCTTCTTCATATCGTTTGGTATAAAGCCGGTCGGTTTTTGCAAATAGTTTCCAATCGATGTGCTTGGTACTTTCACCTGGATTGTAAACTTTATGTTCTGCAAACTCGGCTGAAAACCCATGAAACGGACTTTTATGCATTCCCGAAATAAACCCTTCAACCACTTGATTGGCTAATAATTCAAGGTGCTGAAAGCTAGAAATTTTCTCTATTTGCGATTCAATTTTCATCCTTCAAATGTATTAAAAGATTAAACGATTTAAAAATTAAAAGATTGAAAATATAGGAACTGAAATGAATTTAGTATAAATAAAAAAGGTTTGACTTTCGCCAAACCTAAATTGCTTTATGCCTTGCAATGACAATTTATTATTTACAATAAAGTAGTCAAGCTGTCAGCGTAAGTTTGCTTTGGCGCAACACCCACTTGTCTTGCAACCACTTCCCCGTTTTTAAAAACCAAAACGGTAGGAATGTTTCGTACTCCATATTTTGCTGCAAATTCTTGGTTTGCATCTACATCTACTTTTCCAACTACTGCTTTCCCTGCAAATTCTTCACTTATTTCGTCGATGATTGGTCCAACCATTCTACAAGGCCCACACCATGCTGCCCAAAAATCAACCATTACTGGTTTGTCTGATTTCAAAACTACTTCGTCAAAAGTAGCGTCTGTTATTGCTAATGCCATATTTTCTATGTGTTTATTTATTTTCTATTGCAAATTTAATAATTAAATACCATTTGAACACTATTGTAAAATTACTTTTGATTATGAATGTATTGGTATAATTTATTTGAAGCTTTTTCCTGCTGTACGCTATATCCACGCAAAAAAGCGTGGGATGCCGCTCCCATCAGGGCTAGGGTTTTGTGGAATTAATTCAATTTAAAGTTCACTTGCATTTTCTCCAATTCCGAAAGCAACTCATTTGAAATATTAATTTTCAATTTTCGGCTTGGCATTTCTAATTTAGTAATAACTTTTATTTCTTCAATTTCAGTTACTAATTCAACTTGTGGATTTTCATCATCATAAACTACATCACTTTCTAAATCTTCATCTGTTGCAACAATTTGAGGTGCTATTTCAATTTGCTTTTTAATTTTCTCCAATTCCATTACTTCAAAAACCACTGTTTTGTCGCCTTTATTTTGTTGGAAAACAGTACTCAATTGATGAATAAATTCCGATTGCAGATCGTTTATATTAATATGAATTACGAGTTTTTTAGCAAACAATCCCAATATATCTTGAAGAATTTTAAACTCAACAAATTGTATTCTTGGCTCGCCTTTTTTACCCGTTTCTTTATCTGGCCAACCTTCTTTTACCATTAACTTGATAAAAGTAAAACTGTTTGGAGTTAGATAATGTCGGTATTTCATATACTCTTCGCCAAAGATTCTAAATTCATGACTTTCATCATATCCTTCTAAAAAAAAGGAACCCCACCCTTTTCCAGATTTATTTACTAAATGTTTTACATTAGAAATAATTCCCCCAAAAGATAAATTTTTATTCAAGTGGTTATTCAAATCTTTCAATGATTCCAACTTTGAATTGCAATAGTATTTCATTTCATATTTAAAATCGTCCAAAGGATGCCCTGAGAGATAAATTCCCACAACCTCTTTTTCTTTGGCCAATTTTTCCATGGTAGACCAATCTTCACAAGGAGGAACCACGGGTTCAGCAATTTGAACTTCACTTGCCTCACCGAATAAACTCACTTGTGATGAATTTTCATTTTCTTGGAATTTCAAACCGTAACGAATTGCTTTTTCATAAAAAGTAATATTGTCACCATCATCATGAAAATACTGCGCTCTTGAAACCCCTTTAAAGGAATCAAAACCACCGGCTAAAATCAAGTTTTCTAGGGCTTTTTTATTGGCTGCTCTCAAGTCAATTCGCTTGGTTAAATCAAATATAGATTTGTATTTACTTTCTTTTCTGTTTTCTACAATAGTCTGAACGGCCCCCATTCCAACGCCTTTTACAGCACCAATTCCAAAACGTACCGCGTAATTTTCATTTACTGTGAATTTATAAAAAGACTCGTTTACATCTGGACCTAAAACCTGCAATCCCATTCGCTTGCATTCTTCCATAAAAAAGGAAACTTGCTTAATATCGCTCATGTTATTTGATAAAACTGCCGCCATATATTCGGCTGGATAATTCGCTTTTAAATAGGCCGTTTGATAAGCAATCCAAGCATAACAGGTAGAGTGTGATTTATTAAATGCATACTCTGCAAATGATTCCCAGTCCTTCCAAATTTTTTCCAATTTTTCTTCGTCATGACCTTTTGCAGCAGCTTGGCTTATGAATTTTGGCTTCATTTTATCCAACACTTCTTTTTGTTTTTTTCCCATTGCTTTTCGCAAAACATCGGCATCCCCTTTAGAAAAGTCGGCTAATTTTTGTGATAAAAGCATTACTTGCTCCTGATAAACGGTAATTCCATAGGTGTCTTTAAGCAATTCTTCACAGGCATCAAGATCGTACTCTATGGTTTCTTCTCCGTTTTTTCGTCTGACAAAACTTGGAATATAAGCAATCGGTCCTGGCCGGTAAAGTGCATTCATAGCAATTAAATCTCCGAAAACAGTGGGTTTTAATTCCTTTAAATACTTTTGCATACCAGGTGATTCATATTGGAATATTCCAATGGTTTCGCCACGTTGAAAAAGCTCAAAAGTTTTTACATCATCGATAGGAAAAGTATCGGGATCGAGAACAATTCCAGATCGGTATTTTACTAATTTAACGGTGTCTTTAATTAAGGTTAGGGTTTTTAATCCCAAGAAATCCATTTTTAATAAACCGGCACTTTCTACAACCGAGTTGTCAAATTGAGTGACATATAAATCGGAATCTTTTGCAGTAGCGATAGGAACAAAATTAGTAATATCACTTGGCGTAATAATAACTCCGCAGGCATGAATTCCGGTGTTTCTTAAATTTCCTTCTAATATTTGCGCCTGCTGAATGGTTTCGCCAGACAAATCGTTTTCTTTAGATATAGAAATTAAATCTTTAATTTTTTCAAAATCTTCTGGTCGAAGGATCTTTTTAATTTCAGGTTCGGCTTCTTTTAAGAAACGAGCTAAACTCCATTTTGATGGAATTAAATTCGGAATTAATTTTGCTATTTTATCGGCTTCAAAAAGTGGTAAATCCAACACGCGAGCGGTATCTCGAATTGCTGATTTTGCGGCCATTGTTCCATAGGTAATAATTTGAGCTACTTGCTTAGAGCCGTATTTTTTTATTACATAATCCATTACTTTGCTTCGCCCTTCATCATCAAAATCGATATCAATATCGGGTAGTGACACACGATCCGGGTTTAGGAAACGCTCAAAAAGAAGATTGTATAATAAAGGGTCAATATTGGTTATTCCTAAGCAATACGCTACAACAGAACCAGCAGCAGATCCTCTTCCTGGTCCAACAGACACGTCCATTTTTCTTGCTTCGGCGATGAAATCTTGAACAATCAAGAAATATCCTGGATATCCTGAATTTTGAATGGTAAGCAATTCAAAATCGATGCGTTCCTGAATTTCCGGAGTTATTTCAGTATATCTTCTTTTTGCACCTAAATAAGTTAGGTGTTTTAAGAAGGAATTCTCCCCTCTTTTTCCTCCGTCATTATCATCCTCAGCAACTAAAAATTCTTGTGGAATTTCAAATTTCGGTAATAGGACTTCACGAGCTAAATCATAGATTTCGATTTTAGAAACAACTTCAGAAAGGTTAGAAATTGCCTCAGGTAAGTCCGTGAATAGCATTTTCATATCCTCGCCAGATTTAAAATAATATTCCTGATTAGGCATTCCGTATCGATAACCACGACCTCTTCCTATTGGTGTAGATTGTTTTTCACCATCTCGAACACAAAGCAAAATATCATGAGCATTGGCATCTTCTTTGTTTATATAGAATGTATTATTTGTGGCAACAATTTTAATATCATTCTTTTTGGCCAACGAAATCAAACTTGCGTTAACGCGGTTTTCATCCTCTTGATTGTGACGCATTACTTCAATGTACAAATCAGAACCAAATTGTTGCTTCCACCAAATTAACGCTTCTTCAGCTTGGTTTTCACCGATATTTAAAATTTTACTTGGGATTTCTCCGTATAAATTTCCAGTTAATACGATTAAATCTTCTTTGTACTTTTCAATTAGATTCCTGTCAATTCTAGGAACGTAATAGAAACCATCGGTATTTGCAATTGAGGTTAATTTGGTTAAATTTTGATATCCATTTTTGTTTTTTGCAAGGAATACAATTTGGTAACCATTGTCTTTTCTAGTTTTATCAAGGTGATCTTCACAAACATAAAATTCACAGCCCACAATAGGCTTGATTATCACTTCACTTGGCGAATCTCCATTGGCCACAGCCTCATCATTTTTAACCTGAGCTGCTTTATTATGATATAAAATATCTCTAACAAAATGGAATGCTCCCATTAAATTAGCATGATCGGTTATAGCTACGGCTGGCATTTTATTATCCGATGCCGCTTTAACCAATTTGGCCACACTAATAGTGGATTGTAAAACCGAAAACTGAGTATGATTATGCAAATGCACGAAATCAGCATCTATTAAAACCTGTTTGTTTTCAGCAATTTCTTCCTTAGAAACTAACTTCGCTTGTCGCTCTCCAAATTGCTGTTTTATTTTTTGGGAAGCCTCTTTTAAGTTAATATGTTTTAAACCGATAAGCTGAATTGTGTTTGGATTTTGCGTTTTGAATTTATCAAAATAATCTCCATCAACTTGAAGTTCTTTTTCAGTGAAAATTTCTGTTCGAATCAGTTCAAAAAAACAGCGTGTGGTTGCTTCTACATCGGCAGTTGCATTATGCGCTTCTGCAAATGGCGTATTGAATAAATAACTGTGAAGTTCTGTTAGTGTTGGTAATTTAAATTTGCCTCCACGGCCACCTGGTAATTGTAATAATGAGGCGGTAACTTCTGTGCAGGTATCTAAAACAGGCATTGAACTCATCGGGCTTTCAATTCCAAAACGATGGAATTCGCAACCCATAATATTAATGTCAAATTTTAAATTTTGACCAACGATGAATTTGGATTTGCTTAAAGCGATATTGAATTTTTCGAGAACCTCAGCCATTAATAAACCATCGGCTTCAGCTAATTCGGTAGAAATTCCGTGTACACTTTCTGCATCATACGGAATATTAAATCCTTCTGGTTTGATCAAATAATCTTGATGTTCGATAAGTTTACCCATGTCATCGTGCAACTGCCAGGCAATTTGAACACAACGCGGCCAATTTCCTGTATCGGTAATTGGGGCGTCCCAACGCTTTGGCAATCCAGTGGTTTCGGTATCGAATATTAGGTACATAGGTAAAAAAAGGTCAAATAAAGCAATACTAAATCAGTTAATTATTGTCTGAAGTCGCATTTTATTATTTGAAATTGGAAATTATTTGAACTTCAAATTTAAGTTTTTTTGAAGTACAAATTTTGATAAGTTATCAACAAAAGGGATTTTTAAATGTACTAGAAAATATTAGTATTTGTAAAAAAAATGCCCCGCAAATTGCGAGGCATTAATCAGCATTTGATGCTTATATTATTTCATTTTTTCAACTTTTGCTTTTACTTCTTCAAGAGACCCTTCAAAAACTTGTACGTTTTTGTTTCCGTTATCAGTTGTAATTACAGTTGCTTTTGCTTTTCCATTTTCATCACTAATTTGAACGTTTACTGTTTTCATTTCTGATTTTTTAGAACAGCACTCCATTTCTACTTTTGGTGCAACAAATTTACCGTCTTTATCGTAGTGAGACAAACACATTTCTTTTTCTTCAGGAGAACATTTAAGGCTATCGCACATTGCAGCACATTCGTCTTTAGTCATAGTTGCACATTTGCTCATGTCGCATTTCACCATCATTTTTCCTTCAGCAGATTCTATTTTAATAATTACTGCTTTAGAAGAATCATTAGTAGAACCATTTCCTAAAATAGGAGCGATTACTAAACCAATTAAGCAAGTTAATTTAATTAAAATATTCATTGAAGGTCCAGAAGTATCTTTAAATGGATCACCAACAGTATCTCCAGTAACTGCTGCTTTGTGAGCTTCAGAACCTTTGTAAGTCATCTCGCCATTAATCTCAACACCTGCTTCAAATGATTTTTTAGCATTGTCCCAAGCACCACCAGCATTGTTTTGGAAAACTGCCCAAAGAACACCAGAAACGGTAACTCCAGCCATATATCCACCTAACATTTCAGCGATTAATTGGTTGTTATCTGAATAAACTAATTTACCTAATATTACAATTGCAATTGGAAAACCAATAGTTAAAACTCCTGGTAACATCATTTCGCGTAAAGCGGCTTTGGTAGAAATTTCAACACATTTTCCGTATTCAGGTTTGCCCGTTCCTTCCATAATTCCAGGAATTTCTTTAAACTGACGACGTACTTCATATACCATATCCATTGCAGCTTTTCCAACAGAGTTCATTGCTAATGCCGAGAAAACTACAGGAATCATACCACCTACGAATAACATTGCTAATACGGGCGCTTTGAAGATATTGATACCGTCAATTCCTGTAAAAGTTACATAGGCAGCAAATAAAGCTAATGAAGTTAATGCTGCAGAAGCGATTGCGAAACCTTTTCCAGTTGCAGCAGTGGTGTTACCTACAGAATCTAAAATATCAGTTCTTGTACGAACTTCTTTTGGTAATTCACTCATTTCAGCAATTCCACCTGCGTTATCAGATATTGGTCCGAACGCGTCAATTGCTAATTGCATTGCTGTTGTAGCCATCATTGCAGAAGCTGCTAAGGCTACACCGTAGAAACCTGCTAATGCATAAGTTGACCATATTGCTCCAGCAAATAATAAAACGGTTGGGAAGGTAGAAATCATACCTGTTGCTAAACCAGCGATTACGTTAGTTCCTGCTCCAGTTGATGATTTTTGTACAATTTTCAAAACTGGACTTGTACCTAATCCTGTGTAATATTCAGTCACTGATGAAATAGCTCCACCAACAAATAATCCAATTAATGTAGCGTAGAATACACGCATTGCAGAAATATCTTTTAATCCTTCACCGAAGAAAGACATATTCATAGTTTCTGGCAACATGAATTTTACTAAGAAGAAACAAGCCACTGCAGTTAATCCAATAGAAACCCAGTTTCCAATGTTTAACGCTTTTTGAACTTGCGCTTCTTTAGCATCATCACTTGATATTTTAACTAACATTGTTCCAATGATAGAGAATAATATTCCAAAACCTGCGATTGCCATTGGTAATAAAATTGGTCCAATTCCACCGAATGCATCTTCGATTTTACCACCCATATCTTTAATCACATAGTTTCCAAGAACCATAGCAGCAAGAACTGTAGCTACATAAGAACCAAATAAATCGGCACCCATTCCGGCAACATCACCTACGTTATCACCTACGTTATCAGCAATTGTAGCTGGATTACGAGGATCATCTTCTGGAATTCCAGCTTCCACTTTTCCTACTAAGTCAGCACCTACATCGGCAGCTTTGGTATAAATACCACCACCAACACGAGCGAATAATGCGATTGACTCAGCACCAAGAGAGAAACCTGCAAGAGTTTCAAGAACAATTGTCATCTTTTCAGTTCCGTCAATTCCCCATACTCCATCCATAAATACATGGAAAAAAATAATAAAGAAAGTAGTTAAACCTAATACTGCTAAACCAGCAACTCCAAGACCCATTACAGTTCCACCTCCAAAAGATACTTTTAAAGCTTGAGGCAAACTAGTACGAGCGGCTTGTGTTGTTCTAACGTTAGTTTTAGTTGCAATTTTCATCCCCATATTCCCAGCTAACGCCGAAAAGAAAGCTCCAAAAATAAATGCTACTACTATTAATATATTTGTAGTAGGTACTACAAATGAAATTCCAGCTAAAACTAAACTTGCAATTACTACAAAAATAGCCAATAATCGGTATTCTGCTTTTAGGAAAGCCAATGCGCCTTCATAGATATAATCTGAAATTTCTTTCATTTTACCATCCCCAGCATCTTGTTTTAATACCCAAGATCTTTTGATTGCCATAAAAGCCAATCCTATTAAAGCCATAACTATTGGCACATAAATCATTAATGATTCCATATTCTATATTATTCGTTATTTAATAATCGGATGCAAATGTATGAAAACGATGACAAATAAAAAAACACAATTCACATTTGAAGAGTGCTTTTTTGAATATTTGCCATTTATTTTAAATTATTCTGTGTAGAGTGTAAATATTAAAAGTATTTTTTGGGAATTTTTCAAACAAATCCCTTATTACAGAATTTATAATTACATTAATGAATTAGAAAAAGATACCAAATGAGCCTTTTATACCAAAATTATTGGTTTGTGGTGTAATATAAGAACCTCTCCAACTGAATTCTATTTTGAAAACCTTGTATATATTTCCGATTCCGGCATTGTATTCCCAATACACATTTTCGGGAGCTCTATAAATTAATCCTGAGGCATTTATTTCTTTACTTCCTTCTGATATTGTTCCGTAGGCACCTCTAAAACCAATTGTTTCTCTCCAATTTAATTTTCTAAAGTAGGGTATTCTGGCAAAAATTCGGCCACCAAAATTATGTTCTAATTGTAACGTTGCATATTGATCGGCCTCAAATTCATAGAAATTTAAAAGGTTGAAGGTGTTTCTGATGGTAAAATAGGTTTGATTTCCAGGAATAATACTCATTAATCCCAAAGGAACAGCGCCAAAGGTTTTTCCTAATTCAATCGTAGAATTTAAAACTCCTAACGGTCCAATAATAATTGGTTGCTTATAATAAAGTTGTAGTTTTTTATAATCGAAATCGCTGTCTAAAAACCCTTTTATACCTTGGCTAAAGTTGATAAAAAATCTAGGGTACGGACTACTAACTATTTGTCGTTCTACTGCATATCCTATCGGTTTTCTTCCTGGAGTATAATCAATCTGGAAATTCACTTCCGATTGTTTTACGTCGGCTCTTTTAACTCCTCCGTTACCCAATGCGTCGGGAAGAGTGGTATAATAATCTAATTTAAATAAGGGTGATGCTGAAACTAAGGTCCTGTATGAAAAACCAGTTTGGAAAGTCAAGTTTTTAACTGGTTCTATGTAGATGCCAAATGATGAAAAATTCACGTTGGTCAATTTACCATTATTACCTCCTGCAAATAATGATGAAGATGCAAAACTTCGTCCTAGGACATCATTAGAAGTGGTTAAACTTGCACCAATTTGTTCAACGTCTCTTCTGGTTCCTCCTTCAATCATTAATCGGTTGTTTCTATTTAAGAGCCATTTACCTGAGATTCCATATTTAAATTTGTTATCCTTAAATCCATAGGCAGTATAAGCTTGAATTCGCCACATATCATTAGTTCCAAAATAGGTTCGACCACCCACTCGCAATCGAAATCCTTCAACATTGTTAAAACCTACAGTTGATAAAACTGGTCCATAATCAATAATTCCATCATTATAATAGCCACTTCCTAAAATAGTAACAATACTATATAGTTGTTTGAATTTTCTATTGGTTTGCAAAGTATCGAGCATTTTATAAATGCCTTTTTCATCTTTATTTAAATTTTCAAATCGATTTTGTTCCCAAAATTCATCTGATTTAGTGAATAAAGTTTCTTCCTTATCGAAAGTTTCTTCTTTATAAAAATCAGCAGGTTTACTAATATTAAATTGATGATTTCTGTAAAGCGTGGTTCTTTTTCCATACATTCCTCGAGAAGTTTCTTTTTTGCTTAAAGCAAAATCGGTCATCATATAATCTCGAGTTAACAAGAAAACGGAGTCGTTCATTACTTGAAATTCTTGTTCTAAATAAATGTCTTTTACCCAGTTTATATTAGCACTTTTGGTTGATGCCATATTAATATTCTTGATGGCGTAGGTCGAATCGGTAACCCAAAAATCTCCTTTAAAAGTCAATTCGTTTTTTCGTCTTGGATAAAAAACAATATTATAACACCACTTTTTATCAATAAATGAACTGTCTCTTAATACATAATTATATACATCAATTCCAGTTTTTGAAAGCGGACTGGTAAAACTTTTATCAAAAAAATTAAGATAATTATTATAAATATCATTCTCATTATAAAGGTCTTTCACAAATTCAATTATTTGCTGATTGGTATTAAAACCTGAATTTTTGTTGGCTTTCAATATTTCTTTGACTTTTCCCCGCACATTATCGCCATAAACATTTGAAAGCGCTTCATTAATAAAAATTGGTAAATAGGTTTTTCCTGTAACTTTTGAAGTGTCAACCTGTTTAAAAATGAACTCCATTCCCTTGAAAATCTTACTTTTCATAAAAGCGCTGTCAATGGTGTTCATGTCAAATTCCAATTTCTCGTACTTTTCCATTTGATATTGGTTGAACTGACTCAAACCATTTTTACGTCTGTGCTCCCATATTTTTCTTAGGATATCTATAGCAGGGTTATTTTTTTTGGAGGTTTTTCCTGAATAAATTACCACTTCATTCAATTTTACACCATCAGTAATTTTAATTTTAAAATCATAATTTACCAGTTTTGGAAGGGTAACTTCTTTGGTTTGAAATCCAGAAAAGGAAACTACAATTACTTTATGAGCAATTTGAGATTCTAAATAGAACCGACCGTCTTCATTTGAAACTACACCATCATTTGTCCCTTTAAACATAATATTGGCATAAGGAACAGGCTGATTTTTATCGTCAACGACAATACCGCTTACTTTAGTTTGGGCATAGGTATAAAAAGATAAAATCAGTAAGAGGGTTATAAATAGTTTGGATTTCATAAATAAAAAAAACTTCACCATTTTTTTGATGAAGTTTCAAATATAGTAAATTTTATTATTCTTTAGATGTTAAAAATTTATATAGAAAACACCCTACAATTTAATAATAAATTATTTTTTATACATTACTTTTTTAACAGCAGCTACCACGTCAGAAGCGTTTGGCAACCATTCTTTCAACAATGTTGGAGAATACGGAGCAGGAGTATCTGCAGTTGTGATTCTTTGAATTGGAGCGTCTAGAAAATCGAAGGCGCGTTCTTGAACTATATACGTTATTTCAGAAGCAACACTAGCAAAAGGCCAAGCCTCTTCCAAAACTACTAACCTATTTGTTTTTCTAACCGAGGTTAAAATGGCTTCGTAATCCATTGGACGAACCGTTCTTAAATCGATAATTTCACAAGAAATTCCTTCTTTAGCCAATTCATCGGCAGCAATATGAGCCTCTTTAATAATTTTCCCAAAAGTTACAATAGTTACATCAGTACCTTCTCTTTTAATATCGGCAACACCAATTGGAATAATATAATCTCCATCAGGCACTTCTCCTTTATCACCATACATTTGTTCTGATTCCATAAAAATTACAGGATCATTATCACGAATAGCAGCTTTCAATAAACCTTTAGCGTCGTATACAGTTGAAGGAACCACCACTTTTAAACCTGGAGTATTGGCAAACCAGTTTTCAAAAGCCTGTGAGTGAGTTGCACCAAGTTGACCCGCAGAAGCTGTTGGACCTCTAAATACCATTGGCATTGGGAATTGTCCAGCAGACATTTGACGCATCTTAGCAGCATTATTAATAATTTGATCAATACCAACTAAAGAGAAATTGAAGGTCATATACTCCACAATTGGACGACAACCATTCATAGCAGAACCAACTGCTATTCCAGCGAATCCTAATTCAGCAATTGGAGTATCAATTACCCGTTTTGGACCAAATTCGTCTAACATTCCTTTTGAGGCTTTGTAAGCTCCGTTGTATTCGGCAACCTCTTCACCCATTAAATATACGGCTTCATCGCGACGCATTTCTTCACTCATTGCTTCAGCAATCGCTTCTCTAAATTGTATAGTTCTCATATTATGAATATGTGTTTCTTAAATTTTGAGCAAAAATAAATATTTTATACCATTTTAAGCATAAAAATCTTTAAAATTATTTGGAGCTTTTTCCTGCTTTCCTCTTTATCCTCGCCCAAAAGCGAGGGATATCGCTTCAATCAGGGCTACGAAATCGATATAGTATTACTATTTTGTTGAAAAAATAATATGCACGCATAGTAAATTGAATCAAATTATTTACTAATTTAGTACCCGAAAATAGCACACTTAAAATTTAAATAAATGAACATATTAGTTTGCATCAGTCACGTTCCTGATACTACTTCAAAAATTAATTTTACTGATAACGATACTCTTTTTGATACCAATGGAGTACAATTTGTAATCAACCCAAATGATGAATTTGGTTTAACACGTGCCATTTGGTTTCAAGAACAACAAGGAGCAAATGTAACTGTAGTAAACGTTGGAGGCCCAGAAACAGAACCTACGTTAAGAAAAGCATTAGCAATTGGTGCTAACGAAGCTATTCGAGTAAATGCTAACCCAACAGATGGTTTTTTTGTTGCAAAACAATTAGCTGAAGTTATAAAAAACGGAAACTACGACTTGGTAATCGCTGGTAAAGAATCATTAGATTATAATGGTGGAATGGTTCCAGGAATGATAGCAGGATTGTTAGGGTTTAACTTTATTAACTCTTGTGTTGCTTTAACAATTGAAGGAAATTCAGTTACAGCATCAAGAGAAATTGATGGAGGAAAAGAAATTGTAAACTCTCAATTGCCATTAATTATTGGTGGTCAAAAAGGTTTAGTTGAAGAAAAAGACCTACGAATTCCAAACATGAGAGGAATTATGACGGCAAGAACAAAAGTTTTAACAATTATAGAACCTGTTGGAGGCGAATCAAAAACAGCTACGGTAAAATTTGAAAAACCAGCTCCAAAATCGGCAGTAAAATTAGTTAGCGCCGATAATTTGGACGAATTAATCAGTTTATTACACAACGAAGCCAAGGTGATTTAAGATTTAAATGCTTAACAAATCTGAAATTAATCTTCTATTAAAATCATAATTCAAAAATCTAAAATCTAAAATTATTATGTCAATATTAATATACGCAGAATCTGCAGAAGGAAAATTTAAAAAAGTTGCATTTGAATTGGCTTCCTACGCAAAAAATGTGGCAGAAACTTTAGGAACTTCTGTAACAGCAATCACCATAAATACAAATGATGTTTCTGAATTATCCAATTACGGTGTGGATAAAGTGCTAAAAGTAAATAACCCAAAATTAGCTGGATTTACTGCTAAAGCATATGCTGATGCAATAAAACAAGCAGCTCAAAAGGAAAATTCACAAGTAATCATTTTATCGTCAACTACAGATAGTTTGTATTTAGCACCTCTAGTTTCTATTTCTCTAGAAGCTGGATTTGCATCTAATGTTGTAGGGCTTCCCCAAAAATTATCTCCGTTTCAGGTGAAAAGAAATGGATTTTCCAATAAAGCATTTGTAACAACAGAAATTACAACACCAATTAAAGTGCTTAGTATTTCTAAAAATTCTTACGGAATATTTGAAAATAAATCTAGTTTAGCGGAAGAAGATTTTAACCCTTCAATTGAAGAAACCGACTTCGGGGTTAAAGTAGTTTCAGTTGAAAAAGCTTCTGGAAAAGTAACCATTGCTGATGCAGACATTGTTGTTTCTGCAGGTCGTGGATTAAAAGGTCCGGAAAACTGGGGAATGATTGAAGAATTGGCAACAGTTTTAGGAGCAGCAACAGCTTGTTCTAAACCTGTTTCCGATTTAGGATGGCGTCCTCACGGGGAACACGTAGGACAAACAGGAAAACCAGTAGCCGCTAATTTATACATAGCCATCGGAGTTTCTGGAGCTATTCAACACATTGCCGGAATCAATTCTTCAAAAGTAAAAGTAGTAATCAATACAGATCCTGAAGCTCCGTTTTTCAAAGTTGCAGATTATGGCGTAGTTGGAGATGCTTTTGAAATTGTACCTAAATTAATCGAAAAATTGAAATCTTTTAAAGCAAATAATTAAAATTTAGCATTCAATCAAAGAGAAGGTTGCCAGAGTTTATATAATTCAGGCAGCCTTTTTTATTTTAGATAAATTTCTTTGTAACTTTATTCAATACATTGTACTTTTGCAACTATGAGCTTAGTTAAACTTACAATTCAGGGGATTTCATATAGTCAAACTCAAAATGGAGCTTACGCTTTAATCTTGAATGAGGTTGATGGTGATCGAAAACTACCAATTGTTATTGGAGCATTCGAAGCTCAATCTATTGCAATCGCATTAGAAAAAGAAATTAAACCCCCTCGCCCACTTACCCACGACTTGTTTAAAAATTTTGCTGAACGTTTTGATATTGTAGTAAAACAAGTCATTATCCATAAATTAGTAGACGGCGTTTTTTATTCAAGTATTATTTGTGAAAGAGACAAAATTGAAGAGATAATTGATGCTCGTACTTCTGATGCTATAGCATTAGCATTGCGTTTCAACTCGCCTATTTTCACTTATAAAAATATACTTGACAAAGCGGGAATTTATATGAAAACTAATTTAATGGATGATGAAAAAAGTCCCAAAGAAATGGATGAAAGTTTATCAAACGTAAATACCTTCGGAGTAGAAGAAAATGCGGTTACCGGGAGCACTTATTCAAAAAATAGTTTAGCTGAATTGGCTGAATTATTGGAAAATGCAGTTGAAAAAGAAGATTACAGGGAAGCAGCTAAAATTCGTGACGAAATATCAAAAAGAGAATAGTAAAATTGTTTAATCGTTAATTTGTTTAAATGTAATTTTAAAACCAATTAAACGATTATTTCGACCAACCAAATAAACCAATAATGAAACAATATTTAGACTTAGTAAAACACGTTTTAGAAAACGGAACTCAAAAAGGAGATCGAACGGGAACAGGAACAAAGAGTGTTTTTGGATACCAAATGCGTTTTGACTTAAGTGAAGGTTTTCCAATGGTTACTACCAAAAAATTGCATCTTAAATCTATAATTTATGAATTGCTTTGGTTTTTAAAAGGAGAAACTAATATTGCATATTTAAAAGAAAATGGAGTTAAAATTTGGGATGAATGGGCAAATGAAAATGGCGATTTAGGACCCGTTTATGGTCACCAATGGCGCAATTGGAACAGTGAAGAAATAGATCAAATTTCAGAAATTATTGAGGCTCTGAAAACCAATCCAAATAGCCGTAGAATGCTAGTTTCAGCTTGGAATCCTAGTGTTTTACCAGATACCACAAAATCTTTTGCTGAAAATGTAGCTAATGGAAAAGTCGCTTTGCCTCCATGTCATGCCTTTTTCCAATTTTATGTTTCTGAAGGAAAATTATCTTGTCAATTGTATCAAAGAAGTGCCGATATTTTTTTAGGCGTGCCCTTTAATATTGCATCTTATGCCTTATTGACGATGATGATCGCTCAAGTTTGCGATTTAAAAGTTGGAGAATTTATTCACACTTTTGGAGATGCACATATTTACAATAACCATTTTGAACAAGTAGAACTCCAACTTTCAAGAGACACACGTCCACTACCAAAAATGATTATCAATCCTGAAATAAAAAATATTTTCGACTTCAAATTTGAGGATTTCACCCTTGAAGGCTATGATCCCCATCCAGGAATACGGGGAGAAGTTGCGGTTTAAAATCAAAAACTTTTGATAATAATAAATTGAAATTTCTTTCAATAATTCCTACAAAATGAAAATATTAATTGCAGCGACTTCTTTAAATAATGCTCTTGGAAAAGAAAATAAGATTATTTGGCATTTGCCGGATGATTTCAAGCGTTTCAAAGAACTTACTTCGGGACACTATATTATAATGGGTAGAAAAACCTTCGAAAGTTTCCCAAAACCATTACCAAATAGAACTCATGTAGTAATTACGAGACAAAAAAATTACAATCCCGATGGTTGTATTGTAGTTAATAGTATCGAAGAGGCCTTTGCAATTTGCCCAAAAAACGAAGATTCCTTCTTAATTGGTGGTGCAGAAATTTACAATTTAGGACTTCCTTATGTCGATAAAATTGAGCTTACATTGATTAATGACACCTTTGAAGCAGATGCGTTTTTACCTAAAATTGATTTTTCAAAATGGGAATTAGTTCAAGAAGAATTTCATGCAAAAGACGAGAAACACGCACACGAATTTAGCTTTCAAACCTACCTTAAAAGATAATTAAATACTTACCTTTGCCCCAAAATTATTACTAATGTCTAAGAATATTACCCCGTATAAAGATTCAGTATTAGGGAAAAAAGAGCAAGTTGCACAAATGTTTGATACTATTTCTGAAAATTATGATGGCTTGAACCGTGTAATTTCTTTTGGTATCGACGTAAAATGGCGTAAAAAAGTACTGCAATTGGTTTCTGATAAAAATCCAAAAACTGTTTTAGATATAGCAACAGGAACTGGAGATTTAGCCATTTTGATGACTAATACAACCGCTGAAAAAATTATTGGTTTGGATATTTCTGCAGGAATGTTAGAAGTAGGAAGAAATAAAATAAAGTCAAAAAATCTTTCCGATAAAATAGAAATGATTTTAGCCGATTCTGAAAATATGCCTTTTGAAGACAATACTTTCGATGCAATTACCGTAGCTTTTGGAGTTAGAAATTTTGAAAATCTTGAAAAAGGATTAGCAGAAATACTTCGGGTTTTAAAGCCTAACGGGATATTTGTAATTTTAGAAACTTCGGTTCCTGATAAAACTCCTTTCAAACAAGGATATACTTTTTATTCAAAAAATATTCTTCCATTAATTGGGAAATTATTCTCCAAAGACGATTCTGCTTATCAATATTTATCTGAATCCGCTTCTGTTTTTCCGTATGGTGAAGTTTTAAACAATATTTTGAGAAAAATTGGGTTTATAGAAGTGAAAGCAATGCCACAAACATTTGGCGTAGCAACAATATATTCAGCTTCAAAAAAATAAAGTGCATTTTGAATCATAATAATGAAAAAAATAATAATCTTATTTTTACTACTATTTTCAAGTTTTGGGTTTACCCAAACTAAGGGAATGTTCAGTTATGATCCATTGGTTAACCTTGAAAATTTTGACAAAGTCAAAGTATATTGGGGTTATTTTTTAGGATTTAATTCTTATGGATTCAAAATTGATTATAAAAGTTTACAACCTACAGACGTTCAAGTAGAAAGCACCTCGGGATTTAATGTTGGCCTTGTAGGTGATTTTAGGCTTCAGGAATATTTTAATTTGCGCTTTGAGCCTGGTTTGTATTACACCCAAAGAAACCTTATGTTTCCTAATTTTACCAAACAATTAGACGCTTACCGTGAAGTAAAATCAACTTATATTCACTTTCCTTTATTGCTTAAATTCTCTGCATTAAGAACAGGAAATGTTCGCCCTTACTTGGAAGCAGGGATTTCACGTACTTTAAATTTAGGTAGTAATTCAAATTCAACAGAAGACAATTTGCAACAGCGATTTAGAATGAAAACATGGACTTCAAATTACGAATTGGGCTTTGGAATTGATTTGTATTTAGAGTATTTTAAGTTTTCACCTTCAATAAGAGGTGTTTTCGGAATGGAAGATGAACTGATTCGAGATAACGACCCAAATAGTCCATGGACTTCCAATATAGAATCTATAAAAACTAGGGCAATTCTAATTAATTTTACTTTTCATTAAAAGAAAATTATCTTCTAAATTCACTTAAAATTATTGCAGTTGCTGAAGCTACATTTAAACTTTCGGTAAGTTGCAAATCACCAAAACGAGGAATTGTTAATCTGTTTTTGATTGTTTTTTCAATTTCTTGAGATATTCCATTGGCTTCATTTCCCATAATTACAATTGCATTACTCGGTAGATTTTCATTATAAACATTTGTCCCATCCATAAAAGTTCCGAAAATTGGTAATGAGGAATTTTCTAGAAATGACTTTAAATTTACATAACTTACATTTACTCTTGAAATAGAACCCATTGTTGCTTGAACCACTTTTGGATTGTATAAATCTACCGTTTGTTCGGAGCAAATTACCTGAGAAATTCCAAACCAATCGCAAAGTCGTAAAATAGTTCCAAGATTTCCTGGGTCGCGAATATCATCTAAAGCTAAGATTAAACCCTTTTCAATTATTGGCATTGAAGCCGGAATTTTAAAAACTGCTAAACAATTATTTGGAGTTGCTAAAGCACTTATTTTTTTAAAATCAGATTCAGAGAGAATTGATTTTAATGATGGGATAACCTCGTCAAATATAGGTTCAGTGCAATACAAATGTTCTAATATAAAGTTGGATTTCAATAATTCCTGAATTACTTTTACACCTTCAGCAATGAATAATTGATTTGCAATTCTATTTTTTTTTAGATGCAAACTTGAGATAAACTTTAATTGGTTTTTACTAACCATAGAAATAATGTACTTTTGAATTAAAATATTTCACATCCTTTGAGAAACCAGACTACAAAAATATCATTATTTATTCTAATTGCGGTAATTATCTCTGCTTGTAATTCTCTACGAAGAGTTCCAAATGGGAAAATGCTACTTACAAAGAATGAAATAATAGTAGATGGGAAAAAAGAAAATAATGAAGATGTAACCAATCAGCTATATCAAAAACCAAATAGTTCATTATTTGGCTATCGTTTGCGTTTAAATATTTTTAATTTAGCTTCTCCTAATCCTGATTCTATTTATAAGGAAAAATTTATAAAAAATCCTAAAAAATATGCTGAGATGGCTAAATGGTTATCCAAAAAGCAGGTAGATCGTTTAGGAAATTCTTTTTATTATTCAGGAATTCATAATTTTCTTAAAAAAACAGGTCAAGCACCCGTAATTTTAGATCAAAAAAGCACAGATATTTCCATATCAAGATTGCAATCGTATTATTTTGATAAAGGTTATTTTAATCTAAAAGGGAAATTTAAAATTGACACCATTAACATTAAAAAAGCAATTGTAAAATATAATATTTCTAAAGGAACTCCTTTTATTTTGGATACCATTAATGTAAATATTAAAACTCCAATATTGGATTCACTTTATAAGACCAATATAGATTTGGCATTTCTTAAATCAGGAAAACAATATAATAAAATTGATTTTGATGCAGAGAGAAATAGAATTACTTCCCAATTTAGAAATAATGGAGCCTATTATTTTCAACAAAATTATATCAATTATTCTATTGATACTTTAAATTCTAACAGCAAAGCTAATATTGATCTTAATATAGAAAATCAAGCAGTTAGAGTTGGAGATTCAACAAAAATAGTGCCTTTTAAATTGTATAAAATCAGTAACGTAAATATTTATGCTGACAATCTGACTTCAAAAACAAATTCAACTATTTTAGACAGTGTATCTTTTAATAATTTTAATTTATATAGTATTTCCAAATTAAAATACCGACCAAAAGCAATCACTGACGCTATTTTTATATCAAAGGGGAGTACTTTTTCAGATACAAAAACTACACTAACTTCACGATCTTTAGGTGGATTACGTGTTTTCAACTATCCATTAATTCAATATATAGTTGACCCAAAAGATGAAAATTCGTTAATCACAAATATCTATTTATCGCCAAGACCTAAATTAAGTTTTGGTTACAACTTTGACTTTACCCATTCGACAATTCAAGATATCGGAATCACTGCAAGTACTTCCGTTTCAATCCGAAATATTTTTCGAGGAGCTGAAACTTTAGAAATATCTGCCCGGGGAAATATTGGTTCGTCAAAAGAAGTGTCAAACATAAATAATAAATTTTTTAATGTTTCGGAATATGGTTTTGATGTGAAATTACATTTGCCAAGAGTATTTTTTCCAATAAAAACAGAGCGAATAATTCCCAAATCTATGTTGCCCTCAACTAGTATTGCCTTGGGTTATATAAAACAAGAAAATATCGGTTTAGACAAGCAAAATTTTACGAGTTCTCTTAATTACAATTGGAATATTAGAGAAAATATTAAGGCTCGACTAGAATTATTAAACATACAATTTGTAAAAAATGTAAATACTCGTAATTATTTTAATATTTATAAATCGTCTTATTACCTTCTAAATACTTTGGCTCAAAATCCAAGTTATGCCGTAAATCCAAATTATTTTAACAGTAATCAGCAATTGATAATTGAAGATGGAACAAATGGTTTTACAAATGATGTTTTAGGACCAAACCCAACAATAATTCCATCTCCAGAAGACTATAAAACCATTCGAAGTATTGAAGAAAGAAGAAGCCGATTAACAGAAAATGATTTAATAGTTTCTACAAGCTATAATTACTCTGAAAACACCAAAAAAGATCAGAATGATAATGATTTTATGATTTTTAGAGGGAAAATAGAATCCGCAGGAAACTTATTGTCACTTTTGGCAAGAGCTTCAAAACAATTAAATAATCAAGAAAGCACTACTAAATTTTTTGAAGTTGAATATTCTCAATATTTTAAAGTTGAAGGTGAATTTATAAAATTATGGGATTTACGAAGAAAGAGGATCTTGGCTATTCGCTCGTTTGCAGGAGTAGCAATTCCTTATGGAAATTCTAACAATATTCCATTTTCTAGAAGTTATTTTGCTGGAGGAACTAATGATAATAGAGCATGGCAATCCTACGGATTAGGACCCGGGGCAAGTGGTGGAATTAATGACTTTAATGAAGCAAATTTAAAATTAGCTCTAAGTGCTGAACTTCGTTTTAATATGATAGGACAATTAAATGGGGCTCTATTTATTGATGCAGGAAATATTTGGAATGTTCTTGACAATGTTGAAGATGAAAAATTCCAATTTAAAAATTTAAATTCTTTGAAGAACAGTGCTATAGGATCAGGATTTGGATTTAGATATGATTTGAATTTTTTTATTATTAGATTGGATTTAGGATTTAAAACCTATAATCCTTCTGAAGAAGATGGAAGAAAATGGTTTAAAGATTATAATTTAGATAAATCAGTAATAAATATTGGTATTAATTATCCATTCTAATTTTATAAATTATTAATTTTGCAAAATTATAAATAATAAAACAACACATAAATGTCACACAATATCAAAGCTGGAGTTGCAACTGGCGATTCAGTTCAAGCTATTTTTAGCTATGCAAAACAAAAAGGTTTTGCACTACCCGCAATAAATGTAACCGGTTCTAGTACCATTAACGGTGTTTTAGAAACTGCTGCAAAATTAAACGCCCCAGTTATTATTCAATTTTCAAACGGTGGATGTGTTTTTAACGCCGGAAAAGGTTTGTCTAACGCAAATGAAAAAGCAGCTATTCTAGGTGGAATTGCTGGAGCAAAACACGTTCATACATTAGCAGAAGCTTATGGAGCAACTGTTATTCTTCATACTGATCACTGTGCAAAAAAATTATTACCATGGATTGATGGTTTATTAGACGCAAGTGAAGCTCATTTTGCTGCAACGGGAAAGCCCCTTTTTAGTTCTCATATGATTGATTTATCTGAAGAGCCTATTGAAGAAAATATTGAAATTTGCAAAACTTATTTGGCTAGAATGAGCAAAATGGGTATGACATTAGAAATTGAACTTGGAATTACAGGTGGTGAAGAAGATGGAGTTGATAATTCTGATGTTGATAGTTCAAAATTATACACGCAACCCTCAGAAGTTTCATATGCCTACGAAGAATTATTGAAAGTTAGTCCGCGTTTTACAATTGCAGCTTCTTTCGGAAATGTTCACGGCGTTTACAAACCTGGAAATGTAAAATTAACACCAAAAATCTTGAAAAATTCTCAAGATTACGTTCAGGAAAAATTCAATACAGGAAATAATCCAGTTGATTTTGTATTTCATGGAGGTTCAGGATCTACATTGGAAGAAATTAGAGAAGCGATTGGATATGGTGTGGTAAAAATGAATTTAGATACGGATTTGCAATTTGCTTTTACCGAAGGAATTCGTGATTATGTAGTGAATCATATTGATTACTTAAAAACACAAATCGGAAATCCAGAGGGTGCTGATCAACCAAATAAAAAATATTACGATCCTAGAAAATGGGTTCGTGAGGGAGAATTGACATTCAACGCGAGATTGGAACAAGCTTTCGCAGATTTGAATAACGTGAACACTTTGTAATTAACAATTGATAATTGACAATTAATAATTATCCCTTGTCAATTATCCATTATCCATTAAAATTATGTCTTGGTTTAAAAGAACAGAAAAAGGAATTACCACACCCACTGAGGACAAGAAAGATGTTCCTAAAGGATTGTGGTATAAATCTCCAACAGGAAAAATCATCGATGCCGACGAATTAGCAAGAAATCTTTGGGTTAGCCCTGAAGATGGTTTTCATGTTAGAATAGGGAGTAAAGAATATTTCGAAATATTATTTGACGATAATAAATTTAAGGAATTAGATGCTAAAATGACTTCTAAAGATCCTTTAAATTTTGTAGATACTAAAAAATACTCTGATCGACTTATAGATGCCATGGAAAAAACTAAATTGAAAGATGCGGTTCGAACAGGTGTTGGAAAATCCAAAGGAAATAACTTGGTGGTTTGCTGTATGGATTTTGCCTTTATTGGTGGATCAATGGGAGCTGTTGTAGGTGAAAAAATCGCGCGTGGAATTGACTATTCTATAAAAAATAAAATTCCATTTGTAATGATTTCAAAATCAGGTGGAGCAAGAATGATGGAAGCTGCCTATTCTTTAATGCAATTGGCAAAAACCTCAGCAAAATTAGCTCAATTAGCTGAAGCTGGAATTCCTTATATTTCATTGTGTACTGATCCAACTACGGGAGGAACTACTGCTTCTTATGCCATGTTAGGTGATATAAACATTTCTGAACCAGGCGCTTTAATTGGATTTGCAGGGCCAAGAGTAGTGAGAGATACAACTGGTAAAGATTTGCCTGAAGGATTTCAAACTGCAGAATTCTTATTGGAACATGGTTTCTTAGATTTTATAGTTCCAAGAAAAGAATTAAAAGACAAGATTAATTTATATATCGATTTGATTTTAAATCAAAAAGTAAGATAAATTTATATTATAAAGACATAAAAAAACTCAAAGTTAGACTTTGAGTTTTTTTTATTTTATAAAATTACATTCCTGTTCGAATCGCTTCAACAGGATCTAATTTTGAGGCTGAAATGGCAGGTAAAATTCCTGATATCAAACCGATAACGGCCGCTAATCCAGTACCAAGAAGTACATTTCCAATTCCTAAAACAAAGTCAAAATCCAACGCATTGGTGAGAATTATAGAGATAATCCAAACTAAGACAAGTCCGATTAAACCTCCAATTACTGATAGAATTACTGCTTCAAATAGAAATTGGAATAAAATAAAACGATTTTTTGCACCTAATGATTTCTGAATTCCAATTAAATTAGTTCGTTCTTTTACAGAAACAAACATGATATTGGCAATTCCAAACCCACCAACCAACAATGAAAAACCACTGATAATCCATCCTACAACGTTCATTTTTGAAATAATTCCATCCAATAAATCCGTAAATCCTGACAATACATTAATGAAAAAATTATCAATTTCACCCGTTTTCATTCCGCGGTAATTTCTCAATTTCTGAATTAGTTCTGCTTTATAAGCTTCCATATCGATACCTTTTTCGGGTTTAATAACGATAACTGGAGTCATAGAATCATTGTTATCACCGTATAATCTCCTAAGAAAATTCACAGGTAAATAAACCGAAGTATCGTCGCTATCGCCAAAAAGTCCTGCACCTTGTTTTTTCAAAACGCCAACCACAGTAAATTTTTGACCGTACATTCTAATTTTTTTTCCAATAGGATCTGAACCTTCAAAAAGTCCCTGAGCTACTTCATTTCCAAGTACAACTAATGCCGCTCCTGAATTGGCCTCCGATTCATTGTAAAATCGACCTTCTTGAAATTCTAAACCTTGAATATCAATAAATTCATGCGAGACAGGAACTACATTTACATCGCTAACAATATTAGCTTCGTATTTTAGTGATTGTCTTGCGGCAAACATTTGATAACACATTTCTTTGGTGTTGTTTACTGAAGATTTTAAATATTCATATTCATCATATTTCACATTTGGAAACTGCTCCCTTTTCCACTGGGGAATTTCAGATGGCCCAAATGAAAAACGCATCAAGTATATGGTATTTTTATCTAAACTACTTAAATCTTTTTTGATTTTTCTGTCTAAAGAGTCAACAGCAGCAAGAACTGCAATTATGGAAAAAATTCCAATAGTAACACCTAATAATGAAAGTAAAGTTCGCAATTTGTTGTTTCGCAAAGCATTCATAGCAAAACTGAAACTCTCTTTTAGCAATCGGAAATAAACAATCATGGCTTTAATTTAGTAGTGTAAAATTCAATATTATTTTGTGAAAAACCTAATAAAATAACTATTTTTGCACTTTTAAATCTAACTACATCAATGAACACTACAAAGAAAATCCAATCTGCTTTAATTTCAGTTTTTTCAAAAGACGGTTTAGAACCCATCGTGAGAAAATTACACGAACAAAATGTTACTTTTTACTCCACTGGAGGTACTGAAGATTTTATTAAAAACCTTGGAATCCCTGTTGTTCCTGTTGAAGATGTTACCTCTTATCCTTCCATTTTAGGTGGTCGTGTGAAAACATTGCACCCTAAAATTTTTGGTGGTATTTTAAATCGCCAAGACAATGAAAGTGATGTGCAACAAATGCAAGAATTTGAAATTCCTCAGATTGATTTGGTGATTGTAGATTTGTATCCATTTGAAAAAACAGTTGCTTCAGGAGCATCGGAAGCAGACAGTATTGAGAAAATTGACATCGGTGGAATTTCCTTAATTCGCGCTGCAGCAAAAAACTTTAAAGACACCGTAATTGTGGCTTCGGTATATGAATACAGCTTACTTTTAGATACAATTACAGCTCAAAATGGCGCAACAACATTAGAAGATAGAAAATTATTTGCAACAAAGGCTTTCCATGTTTCTTCTAATTATGATACTGCTATTTTTAATTACTTCAATACCGATGAAACCTATTACAAACAAAGTATTGCCAACGGACAAATTTTAAGATACGGCGAAAATCCTCATCAAAAAGGATATTTCTTTGGTGATTTTGAAGCCATGTTCACCAAATTACATGGTAAGGAATTATCTTATAACAATTTACTAGATGTTGATGCTGCAGTAAATTTGATTTTAGAATTTAAAAATGAAGCGCCTACTTTCGCTATATTAAAACACAATAACGCTTGCGGTTTAGCCACTAGAAAATTGATGAAAGATGCTTATTTGACCGCATTGGCTTGCGATCCAACATCAGCTTTTGGTGGTGTTTTAATTGCTAATGGCAAAATTGATGTCGCTACGGCAAATGAAATAAATTCTTTGTTTTGCGAGGTGGTAATCGCTCCAAGTTATGATGAAGAAGCAATCACTATTTTAGAACAAAAGAAAAACAGAATTATATTAGTACAAAGCGATGTTGAATTGCCAAAAACTCAAGTTAGAACTTGTTTGAACGGACTATTAGTACAAGATAAAAATAACATTACGGATTCAAAATCAGATTTAAAAACGGTTACTATTACTGAACCAACATCTCAAGAAATTGAGGATTTGATATTTGCATCAAAAATTTGTAAAAACACAAAATCAAATACAATTGTTTTTGCAAAAAACGGCACTTTAATTTCATCTGGAACAGGACAAACGTCCAGAGTGGATGCTTTAAAACAAGCAATTGAAAAAGCAGATACCTTTGGATTTAATTTGCAAGGGGCAGTAATGGCAAGTGATGCTTTCTTTCCATTTCCTGATTGTGTTGAGATTGCAAATCACGCTGGAATCACAGCGGTGATTCAGCCTGGTGGTTCAATAAAAGATGAATTGAGTATTGATTATTGCAATCAAAATAAAATTGCAATGGTATTTACAGGAACACGTCATTTTAAACATTAATTTGTTTAACTTTGTAAATAATTTAATTTAAACCTAACTAAACCCTTAAAAGACTTATGGGATTTTTTGATTTCATGACCGAGGATATCGCTATCGACCTTGGTACCGCAAACACATTAATCATTCACAATGGAAAAGTTGTAATTGATTCGCCATCTATTGTTGCTCGTGACAGAATTACGGGTAAAATTATTGCTGTAGGTAAAGAGGCAAATTTGATGCAAGGTAAAACCCATGAAAACATTAAAACCATTCGACCGTTAAAGGATGGAGTTATTGCAGATTTTGATGCATCTGAAAAAATGATCAGCATGTTTATCAAAAGTATACCTGCATTGAAAAAAAGAATGTTTACTCCTGCACTTCGTATGGTTGTATGTATTCCATCTGGAATTACCGAGGTGGAAATGCGTGCAGTAAAAGAATCTTGTGAAAGAGTAAATGGTAAAGAAGTATACTTAATTCACGAACCTATGGCTGCGGCTATTGGTATTGGAATTGACATTATGCAACCAAAAGGAAACATGATTGTGGATATTGGAGGTGGAACAACTGAAATTGCAGTAATTGCACTTGGAGGAATTGTTTGCGATAAATCAGTAAAAATCGCAGGTGATGTGTTTACCAATGACATCATTTATTATATGCGTACGCAACACAACTTATTTGTAGGGGAAAGTACAGCTGAAAAAATAAAAATAGAAATAGGTGCAGCAATCGAAGATTTAGAAACTCCACCAGATGAATATTCAGTTCAAGGACGTGACTTATTAACTGGAAAACCAAAACAAGTTATAGTTTCCTACAGAGAAATTGCAAAAGCACTTGACAAATCAATACAAAGAATTGAAGATGCAGTAATGGAAACTTTATCTCAAACACCTCCTGAATTGGCTGCCGATATTTACAATACAGGTATTTATTTAGCTGGTGGTGGATCAATGTTAAGAGGCTTGGATAAAAGAATTTCTCAAAAAACAGATTTACCAGTTTATATCGCTGAGGACCCGCTAAGAGCAGTTGTTCGTGGAACAGGAATGGCATTAAAAGACATCCCAAGATTTAGAAGTATTTTAATAAAATAATAGGCACAATAGATGCAGCAAATATTCAATTTTATTTTTAAAAACAGCCATCGATTGCTGTTTTTGCTGCTTTTACTGATCTCATTAGTCTTGACTATTCAATCCCATTCTTTTCATAGAAGCAAGGTGATTTCATCTGCTAATTTCCTAAGTGGTGGAGTTTACGAGAGAATTAATGGATTCAGCGAATATTTAAATCTTCAAACTCAAAACGAAATTCTAGCCAATGAAAATGCTCGTTTGAAAAGTCAATTATTTAACATCAAAGACTCCACTTTAGTTCCAAGTCTTGATAGTATTAAAGGAGTTGACAAAGTGAATTTGATTGTCTCAAAAGTAATTCACAATTCCTACAATGTTTATGAAAATTACATTACAATAAAAGGCGGTGAAAAAGCAGGTATTAAGCCAGATATGGGTGTAATTAATAGTTTAGGGATAATTGGAATTGTAGATAAAACTTCAGAAAAATACTCGACAATCGTCAGTATCCTAAATAAAAAATCTCAAATAAATGCTAAAATCAAAAAAACCAATCATTTTGGCTCTTTAATTTGGGATGGAAAAAACACTGGTTTTGTTCAATTAATTGATGTGCCAAGACTAGCAGCTATTCGCAAAGGAGACACGATTGTTACGGGTGGCCAATCAGTAATTTTTCCTGAAAATATAAATATTGGAACTATCGATAAGATTTATATCGATAACCAAACTAACTATTACACTCTAAATGTGAAATTGTTTAATGACATGACTAATTTGGGGCACGTTTACATCATAAAAAGCAAAGACCGAGAAGAAATTATCAACCTAGAAAATAAAACAAAAAATGAATAGCGCAGTAATTATGAGCTTCGTTCGATTTTTCTTGTTGCTTGCAGCCCAGATAATTATTTTCAATAATATTGATTTATTTGGTTACATCAACCCATTTCCCTATATTTTATTTATCATATTATTTCCAGTAAATGGTAATAAACAACTGTTGATTATAACTAGTTTCTTACTAGGAATTACTATGGATTTATTTAGTAATTCTGGAGGAGTTCATGCAGCTTCCTGTTTGACATTGGCCTACGCTCGACCTTATATTTTTAAGTTTTCATTTGGTTTAAGTTACGAATACCAAACCATTAAAATCAATGATTCTTTAACACCTGAGCGGTTTTCATTCTTACTACTATCGGTTGTAATTCATCATTTTATCCTTTTTATTTTGGAAGTTTTCCAATTGAGTTCTCTTTTGGATATATTATTTAGAACCATCATTGGAACAATATTTACCTTGCTTATGTGTGTGATTTTAATTTATATTTTTAAGCCAAATAAACGATGAGAAAAGCACTACTTCCTCTAATTATTATCATTGCAACTTCATTGCTATTAATTAGAATATTTTATCTTCAAGTAGTCAATGATACCTTCAAATTACAATCTGAAAATAACGCTATAAAGATTAAATACGACTATCCCGAAAGAGGTTATATTTATGATAGATACGGTAAATTATTAGTTGCCAATCAACCATCCTATGACATCATGGTTATTCCTCGTGATATTAAGCAAATTGATACAGCTGAATTTTGCTTACTATTAAATATCAAAAAAGAATTCTTTGATGAGCGAATGGCTAAAGCAAAAGTATATAGCCCTCGACTTCCTTCTGTTTTTTTACCACAATTGAATAAATTAGAATATGCTGCTTTTCAAGAGAAAATCAGAAAATTTGAAGGATTCTACATTCAAAAACGTTCCTTAAGAGACTATCAAGTTTCGGTTGGAGCCAATGTTTTTGGGTCTATAACACAAGCAAGTGAAAAAGAAGTCGCAAAAAATCCTTACTATAAAAGCGGTGATTTTATTGGAAAACAAGGTGTTGAACAAAGTTACGAAATCACTTTACGCGGAGTAAAAGGAGTTAAATACATTCAAAAAGACAAGTACAACAGAGAAATTGGTTCTTACAAAGAAGGAAAATACGATACAATTGCCGTTCAAGGAGAAGATATTTATCTTTCAATTTCAGCTGAGTTGCAAAAATATGGAGAAGAATTAATGATCAATAAACGCGGCGGAATTGTAGCTATAGAACCTTCTACGGGAGAAATATTGGCATTGGTAACTGCCCCATCTTATGATCCTGCAGTTCTTGTGGGGCGTCAACGATCAAAAAATTATACCAAATTATATAACGATTCTATATCTAAACCTCTTTATGACCGTGGTTTATTAGCTGAATATCCTCCCGGCTCTCCTTTTAAAATTTTGACAGGATTGATAGGTTTGCAAGAAAAAGTAATTAATGAGCAAACTACTTTCATGTGTAACCATGGTTTTAGTTATGCCCGTGGAAGATTTATGAAATGTCACGGATCAGGACCTCATCAATTGCACAACGGAATTGCTTTGTCCTGTAATTCTTATTTCGGAAATGTATACATGAAAATTATCAATAAATATTTGAGACCAGAATCGGCAGTAAATATTTGGAGTAATCATGTAAAAAGCTTTGGCTTAGGCCAATTTATGGGCTACGATTTACCAACGGGGAAAAAAGGAAAAGTTCCAACAGGTAATACCTATAATAGAATGTATCCAGGTTGGCATTGGGATAGTAAAACAATTGTTTCTAACGCGATTGGTCAGGGAGAGGTATTAATGACTCCGATTCAATTAGCCAATATGATGGCAACTGTTGCCAATAGAGGATATTATTACACCCCTCACATTATTAAAAAAATTAAAGGCGAACAAATTGACCCAAAATATAGAATAAAGCATCAAACAACAATTGACAGAAAATATTTTGAACCAGTTGTTGAAGGTTTATTTGGGGTATTCAATTATCCAGGAGGTACCGGAAATGCTCTTCAAGTTGAAGGAATTGATATTTGTGGAAAAACAGGAACCGCTGAAAATTTCGCAAAAATTAATGGTAAGAGAACTAAACTTCAAGATCACTCAATATTTGTTGCATTCGCACCAAAGGATCGCCCTAAAATTGCAATCGCTGTTCTTGTAGAAAACGGGTATTATGGTGCTAGAAATGCTGGTCCGATTGCCGTTTTAATGATTGAAAAATATCTAAAAGGGAAGATTTCGCGAACGGATTTGGAAAAAAGAATGTTTGAAGTGAGTTTGCAAAGTGAATATGATAAGTATTTTAAAACGAAAGTAGACTCATTATTGATACCAAAAATGGAAGAAAGTCCTGAGAATTAATTGAAATGAAAAACCAAAGCGTAACAAGTAACTTAGATTGGATCAGCGTAGCTATCTATATTATTTTGGTAATATTAGGTTGGTTGAATATTTATTCCTCTTCATTATCCTCATCAGTTGAAGACGCATCGCTTTTTGACTTTACACAAATATATGGTAAACAAATGCTTTTCATTTTCTTTACTATCCCAATGATATTTATAATATTGGCAGTAGATGGAAAATTCTATGAAAAGTATTCTAGTGTTATTTTTGGCGTCTCTTTAGTTTTATTAGCGGGCTTATTTGTAGCTGGAAAAACCATCGCGGGACAGCGTTGTTGGTATGCAATTGGAAGTTTCACTTTACAACCTTCAGAATTTGCAAAAGCAGCAACAGCATTAGCATTAGCTAAATATTTAAGTGATGTCCAAGTAAATTTAAAAGACTTAAACAGACAAATACAAACGCTTTTAATTATTTTTCTACCAGTAATGTTGATTTTACCTCAACCCGATCCTGGAAGTGCTTTAATTTATAGCGTATTTTTTCTTGTACTTTACAGAGAAGGATTGCCCTCATGGTATTTATGGACTGGTTTTGTGGCAATAATCTTATTTGTATTGTCATTGCTATTTGAACCTTGGGCAGTAGCTATAATGGCGCTAATTGCTATTGTATTTTATTATTTAAAAAGCAGAATTGGAAATAGAAATATTATTGCAAGCTCAATATTATTTGTATTGATCTCAGGTTATGTTTTTTCTGTAGATTATGTTTTTGATCACGTTTTTAAACAACACCACCGCGACCGTTTCAATATTTTATTGGGTAAAGAAGTAGATATGAAAGGTATTGGTTATAATACCAATCAGTCGGAAATTGCTATCGGTTCTGGAGGTTGGTTTGGGAAAGGATTCCTTGAAGGCACTCAAACAAAAGGAGGATTTGTACCTGAACAACATACCGATTATATCTTTACAACTGTTGGGGAAGAATGGGGATTCCTTGGATCGCTAATTGTTATTGGATTATTTGCAGGCCTGTTTTTAAGGATAATCTATCTCGCCGAGAGACAAAAAACAAAATTCAGTAGGATTTATGGGCAATGCGTAGCTGGAATATTGTTCATCCATTTCTTCGTGAATATTGCAATGGTTGCGGGCATTTTTCCTACTATTGGGGTGCCACTTCCTTTCTTTTCTTATGGAGGTTCAGGACTTTGGGGCTTTACCATTTTGTTATTTATTTTCTTAAAAATGGATGCTAATAAAGTAAATGAGTGGTAAAATTAAAATGCCCAAGCTTTATAATCGCTTTTTCGTTCTAGTTCATTCTCTACGACATCATTTAATTGTGGAAAAAAGTCAATTCCTGTCATTTTCTCAATTGAATCCACTGAAACTACAAACTTATATAATGGTTCTTTACTTTTAACGCTGGGAATTAAGAACGCGACCATTTTATTTTTTCCTTGAAAATTACAAAATAGAATTTTATAAAAATAATTTGGAATCGCTACTTTTTCTGTGCCAATTGTTGGCAATCCTTTTTGCAAAATTCCTCCAGTTACAACATAGATTCCGTTGTATTTAGTAGCCCAATATCTAGATTTCTCTTCTAATTGTTTCCAAATTCCATCATTGAAATTATGTTTTTGAGGTGAAATATTAGACGTGAAAAAGGTTTCATCATAAGCGCTTTTTGAAAACCTCATATCGGCAGCTGCGCATAAATGACCTCTGTCGTAACCGGATTTTTTATAATTATCAGAATCCGCAGATTCAGTGGTTACTTTAGGATCATAAATAAAACGTGGTCTTTTAAAATGACCTACACCTTCGTTTTCACTTCTTAAAAAATAGGAAACCCACTCTGCTTGTTCGTATTTTTCATTATAAGAAAGTGCATAATAACTGTGTTTTATTACTTGCTTAGTCGTTGAAGTTGGCAAATATGCAAAAGGGTTATGTTCTTGTAAAGAAGTCGTTTTGGAAGAAAAATCAGCATATGAAGAGAATAAAAATAATGTAAGTACTAAAATTAGAATTTTGCAAAATGACACTATCTTTTTCATATTATTTATTTTTTATCCTCTTTTAATAAACCATACATTATAGATTGTAAAAGTGAAAGTACAATACTAAAAATCAAAGCTGTAAAGAAGGAATCTACTCTGAAACCTCCAACAATTTTTGCACATAATAGTATCAAAATTGCATTTATTACTAGTAGAAATAAACCCAAAGTAAATACCGTTACAGGAAGTGTGAATAAAACGAGAATAGGTTTGACAAATATATTTAGCAATCCCAATACTACAGCAACAATTATTGAAGTGGTGAAATTTTCAATGTAAACTCCTTTTATAAAATGGGAAAGGAACATTACCAATATTGAACTAAAAACAATTTTCATTAATAACTTCATGATATTCTATTTTTTTATAAATATAAATTTAATAAATAATTGAACCCAAATTACATTCTCAAGAAATTTTTAGTCATTTCAAAAAACTCTTGTGGTTTTTCGGCATGAAGCCAATGACCTACATTTGAAATTGTATTTATTACTGCCTTTGGAAAATGATAATATATTCCCTCAAAATCGGAATCAAGAATATAGTTGGAATTTCCTCCGCGAATGAATAAGGTAGGATTTTCAAAGAAGGAGTTTTCAGGGAGAGCCGTTCCAATTTGCTCTATTTGAATATTAAAAACGGCTAAATTAAATCGGAATGCCAATTGACCGGGTTCAACCCAATACAAACTTTTTAATAAAAATTGGCGTGTACCAAAATCGGGAATGTACTTTGAAATTATCTCTTCTACTTCACTCCTACTTGGTTTCAATGAAAAATCAACTGCATTTAAACCTTCCAAAATGGTTTGATGATGCTGTGGATAAAACTTTGGACCGATGTCAGCAACAATAAGTTTGTCAACTAAATTTGGAAATTGTGTGGCTAAAAGCATGGAGACTTTTCCGCCCATTGAATGTCCGATGCAATCAATATTGGTTAAATTATTTTCATTACAATAGTCAACTACATCTTGAACCATTACTTCATAATTGAAAATGTTAGAATGAAAACTACGACCGTGATTTCGAAGATCTAGAATATGAACTTGAAAACCTTCTTGTGCATATTGTGTACCTAGTGTTTTCCAATTATCTGACATCCCCATAAATCCGTGGAGAATTAAAAGTGGTTTTCCTTGACCTTCAATTTTTGAATAAAGCATAATTATGATTTATGTTCGAGGCTGCGTGAGGGATGGCAGAGGAAATCCTTTGTGTAGCATAGCGAAACAAAGATTGCAACGTACAGCCCGACCCTTGTGGTCACGCCCCAATTATTATTTTAATTTTTGCAAATACATGTTGACTACATTGTCTAATCCGAGATATAGCGCTTCGCAAATTAAGGCATGGCCAATGGAAACTTCTAGTAAATTAGGTATTTTTTGATTAAAAAATTGGATATTTTCTAAGCTTAAATCGTGTCCAGCGTTGATTCCTAAATTTAATTCGTTGGCTAATTTTGCTGCCGAAACATAAGGGTCAATCCCCGATTTATTTCCCAATCCGTATTGATGTGCGAAACTTTCGGTGTACAATTCGATTCTATCGGTACCAATTTTTGCTGCTCCTTCTATCATTTCTAAAGTGGGATCTACAAATATGGAAGCTCGAATGCCGTTTCGTTTGAATTCTTGAACCATTTCGGTTAAAAAATCGTGGTGTTTTATTGTATTCCAACCCGCATTTGATGTAATTGCATCGGTTGCATCGGGAACTAAGGTAACCTGGGTAGGCTTTACATCTAAAACTAAATTTACAAATTGCGGCTCTGGATTTCCTTCAATATTATATTCGGTGTAAACAATATTTTTCAGATCTCGGGCGTCTTGATACCGAATATGACGCTCGTCTGGCCTAGGATGAATGGTGATTCCTTGTGCTCCAAATTTTTGAATATCGGTAGCAACTTTAATCAAATCGGGTGCATTTCCACCACGAGCATTTCTTAAAGTAGCAATTTTGTTAATATTTACGCTTAATTTTGTCATTGACTATTTGCTTATTAATTCTTGACAAAAATACAAAGTAAAACACGTTGATTTATGCTAAATTTTGATTATTTTGCAGTCGATTAAACACCAATACAATATGTTAGAAATTAACGATTATATAAACAACGATTTTAAAGCAATTGACAGCTCCGATTCTATTGAGTCGGTTGTGGATTTCTTTGAAGAGGCCCACTTTTCTCATTTTCCAGTGGTTGAAGAAGGCGTTTATATAGGTTGTATTTCATCTGAAGAAGTTGAAAATCTTGATTTTAGTAAAAAAATATCCGATTACCGATACGCTTTAAAAGGTTTTTTTGCTCGAACAACGATGTTTTGGATTGATGTTTTGGAGGTTTTTTCAAGAAATAATACAACAGTTATTCCTGTATTAAACGATGAAAATAATTATGTAGGTTATTATGAAATTTCTGAAGTAATTGGGAATTTCTATGAAACACCATTTGTAAAAGATTTTGGAGGAGTTATAATCGTGGAAAAATCCATTTTAGATTTTACGATGAGTCAAGTGGTTCAAATAGTAGAAAGTAATGAAGGTAAAATATTAGGTTTGTATGTTTCAAATACAACCCCCGATAAAGTTCAGGTGACTATTAAAATTGTTTTGGGTGGAATGAATGAAATTCTGCAAACTTTTAGAAGATACGAATACGATATTGTATCCGAACACAAAGAGGATATTTTTTTGGACAATTTGAAGGACCGATCGGCCTATTTAGATAAATATTTAAGCATTTAAAACTAGTTTTCTGTTAATTATCATAAAATGAAAGTAGCAATTTACGGACAATATTATTTAAACAGTACGGAACCCATTATCCGAGATATATTTGTTTTTTTCAATGAGAATAAAGTCGAAATGGTTATTGAAGAAGCATTTTTGAAACTTTTATATGAAAAAGAAATTGTAAAAAAGGATTATAAAACTTTTCAATCTCATAAAGAATTAGATGCTAGTTTTGATATTATGATTAGTATTGGTGGTGATGGAACTATCTTAAGAGCTGCTACTTTGGTTCGGGATTCCGGGATTCCCATTTTAGGAATCAACGCAGGAAGGCTAGGCTTTTTAGCAATGGTTCAAAAAGATGAAATCGCAGAATTTTTACAATTAATTATTGAAAAAAAATACACCATTTCAGAAAGAACATTAATTAGTTTATCTGGAAATCCAGAAATTCAAGAAATATCAGATATTAATTTTGCAATGAATGAAATATCAGTAAGTCGAAAAGACACCACTTCGATGATTACTATTGAAACCTATTTGAATGATGAATTTTTGAATTCGTATTGGGCAGATGGTTTAATTATTTCAACTCCTACAGGTTCTACTGGATATTCTTTAAGTTGCGGCGGACCTATTTTAACGCCTAACGTATCTAGTTTAGTAATTACCCCTATTGCACCTCATAATTTAAATGCCCGTCCATTAGTAATTCCTGACGATACTGTTATTCGACTAAAAGTAACTGGCCGTGAAGAACAATATTTGGTTTCTTTGGATTCAAGAATTGCTTCGGTAAAAAACGAATCAGTTTTAACAATAAAGAAAACCCCTTTTAAGATAAAAATGGTTGAAATTCAGGAAGAGACCTTTTTAAAAACACTTCGCAACAAACTACTTTGGGGAGAAGATAAAAGAAATTAACCACTATTTTTAAGTTCGGTATACTACAACCGATCAATTTTCGTTTTTTAAATATTATTATTTGAAATAATACGATTTATTTGAATAATCATGCTTAGAAATTCCAATTCTTAGGCTATTTAGAACCTATAATTGTTATATTTGCAAGCTATTTTAAAAAAAGAATGAATAGAGTTAATATCTTATTTTTTTTAATATTAGGTTTTACAACTGTAAATGCTCAAATTCATGAAATAGGAGTATTTCTTGGAGGTAGCAATTATATTGGCGATGTTGGGCCAACAACCTATATAGCGCCAAATGAATTTGCTTATGGTTTACTATATAAATGGAATAAAAGCCCAAGACATTCTTGGAGATTTTCTTATAATCAGGCTAAAATTACCTCTTCCGATTTAAAATCAAATTCGCCGGGAAGAACTCAAAGAGGATATAATTTTGAAAATGATTTAAAAGAAGTATCTTTAGGGCTTGAATTTAATTTTTTTGATTTTAATTTACATGATTTTGAGACTAAAATAACACCTTATATATACAGTGGCGTCAGTTATTTTGCCTATTACGAGTTGTTCTATATCTCTGGAGGTCAAAGGGAGGACTATCGAAACGGCGCTTTAGCAATTCCAATGGTATTAGGAGTCAAATTAAATGTATTTAAAAATATAATTTTAGGCGTGGAAGTTGGTGCAAGATATACAATGACAGACAACTTAGACGGGAGCAACCCAAAAAATAAAATTTTATCTCCTTTAAAATTTGGAGATTTAAATAGTAATGATTGGTATGTTTTTTCAGGTATTACTTTAACGTATACTTTTGGAAATGAGCCATGTTATTGTGTACATAAATGAGTTTAGAAAATACAATCAATAAAGATAATCTTCCCAAACACTTAGCCATAATTATGGATGGTAACGGTCGTTGGGCAAAGCAAAAAGGTTTGTTGCGAGCTTTTGGTCATGAAAATGGAACAAAATCAGTGCGAACAGTTGTAGAAACTTCTGCTAAACTTGGGATTGAAAACTTAACATTATTTGCTTTTTCAACTGAAAATTGGAACAGGCCTAAAATGGAAGTAGAATTGTTGATGTCACTATTAATTAATTCATTGAAAAATGAATTAAAAACACTTCAAGAAAACAACATAAGACTGAATTCAATAGGGAATTTAGATTTATTACCGAAATCTGCTCAAAAAAAATTACAAGAAGTGATTGAAACCACTAAAAATAATTCAAGAATGGTTTTAACATTAGCATTGAGTTACGGATCAAGGGAAGAACTCATAAATGCTGTTAAAAATATAAGCAATAAAGTTAAAAATAATATAATTTCAATAGACAAAATTGATGAATCAATAATAAATCAGCATCTTTACACACGTGATTTACCAGAAGTAGATTTATTAATTAGAACAAGTGGTGAACACCGTATAAGTAATTTTTTATTATGGCAAATCGCCTATTCAGAATTATATTTTACTGACGTGCTATGGCCAGACTTTAAGGAAGATGATTTATATCAAGCGATTATTAGCTATCAAAAAAGAGAACGTAGGTTTGGAAAAACAAGTGAACAAATTAAATAAAGTATTAGTGTTAAATAAAAGCATAAAATTATTACTTACGATATTATTTTTCGGAAGTATTACTCAGATAACAGCCCAAGAACGAATCCCTTTTGATCAAGGAAAAAAATACATACTGGCCGATGTAGAAGTAACAGGAAAAATTAGTTTTAATAAACAAACCGTTGTTACATTTGCTGGGCTTGAAAAAGGTCAAAATATTACAGTGCCTGGGGAAGAAATTAGTAACGCTATAAAGAAACTAGGGAAACTTGGATTATTTAGCGAAATAGATTTTTTTGTAACCCAAATTAAAGCGGATAGTATATTTCTTGAGTTGAATATTAATGAACTTCCCAAATTAACTAAAGTAAAATTTACTGGCGTTAAAAAAAATAAAATAGAGGACTTAATTAAAGAAAATGGATTAACTCCAGGAAAAGTAGTAAATGAAAACCTTATAACTACCACAAAAAATTATATTGAAAACAAATATAAAAAAGAAGGATATTACAATGCAAAGGTCAATATTAATGTAGTTAATGACACAACTGAAAATAACAGAGTAAAACTTTTAGTAGGTATTGATAAAGGCAATAAAATTAAAATTAGCAAAATTACTTTTAATGGAAATTCAAAATTTTCAGACAAAAAACTTAGAAGTGAAATGTCTGATACCAAACAAATTAATCCTATTCGAATTTTTAAAGCTTCAAAATTTATTAAAGATAAATACAAGGCCGATTTAACTAAAATAATTGATAAATATAAAGAGAAAGGCTTCCGTGATGCAAGAATAGTTTCTGATAGTGTTCTTTTTGATAAAGAAAAAAACAAACTTTCAATAAACATCAATGTAGAAGAAGGAAATAAATATTACTTTGGAAATATTAAATTTTTAGGAAACACCGTATATTCTGATCAAGGATTAAGAAGCATTTTAGGAATAAAAAAAGGAGATGTATATAATGGTGTTTTACTTGAAAAACGAATAGCAGACAAATCAAAACCAGACGGAGAAGACATAACAAATTTATACCAAAATAATGGTTACTTATTTTCAAATATCAATGCTGTAGAAGTTAAAACTGCCAATGATACTATTGATTTTGAAATTAGAGTAGTAGAAGGTCCAATCGCCTATTTTAATAAAATAACTGTTGTTGGAAATGATAAAACTCATGATGAAATAATTTATCGAGAACTTCGAACAAAACCAGGAGAAAAATATAGTAAAGACGACTTGGTTAGAACAATTAGAGAAATTGGTCAGTTAGGATTTTTTGATCCTGAAGCCATCGACCCAAAATTTAAAAACGTAGATTCATCAGCTGGAACAGTTGATATAGAATTTAATTTAGTTGAAAAAGGGTCTAGCCAAATTGAACTTCAAGGAGGTTATGGCGGAGGAGGTTTTATTGGAACATTAGGATTATCATTTAATAATTTTTCTTTGAGAAATGTCTTCAACAAAGATGCATACAAACCTTTACCAATGGGAGATGGTCAAAAAGTGTCTTTGAGATTACAAGGAAGCACCTTTTTCCAAACTTACAGTATGTCCTTCTCTGAACCCTGGTTTGGAGGTAAAAAACCAGTTCAACTTAGCACTTCACTATCTTACAGTAAGCAATTCTTAAATGATTATACTACAGGATCAGTGGATAAAAGTAAAAGTTTTAATATTTTATCTGCATCAATTGGTTTAGCAAAAAGGTTGACCGTGCCTGATGATTCGTTCGTGCTTTCAAACTCTATAAGTTTTCAATATTATGATTTGAATAACTATAATACTGGTTTGTTTACCTTTGGAAATGGTGCCTGTAGAAATTTTGCCTACACAATAGGATTGAGTAGAAATAATAAAGGAGTTAATCCGATTTTTCCAACCTATGGATCTGAATTTAGTTTATCGGCAAAATTGACTCCTCCATTTTCTATGTTTAGCAAAATAGATTATGCTAATTTGAGCACTCAAGCGGAATATAAATTAACAAATTCAGGTTCAGGATATTTTGATTTGAACAACCAATGGGTTGCACCAGGTGATTATATCGCAACACAAGTTGTAAATGGTGCAGGTTACCTAGTTAAAGCAAACGGTTATGCTAATGCAGACACAGATCAAGGTAAAGTAGATCAGAAAAAATTTGATTGGCTAGAATACTATAAAATTAAATTTAAAGCGGATTGGTTCACTAAAATTTATGGAAAATTAGTACTAAGATCTCTTGGCGAATTTGGGTTCCTTGGATCCTATAATCAAGATCGAGGTATGATTCCATTTGAAAGATTTTTTGTTGGAGGTGATGGATTAGCAAATTTTGCTCTAGATGGTCGAGAAATTATTGGATTAAGGGGTTATCCTAATCAATCATTGACACCTTCTGATAGCAGAGGTTCGCAAAATGGTGCAACGGTATACAATAAATTTTCATTAGAATTAAGATATCCACTAACCTTAAAACAATCGGCTTCTATATATGCACTTACCTTTGCTGAAGGTGGATCCGCATATGATTCATTTAAAAATTACAATCCGTTTATACTTCAACGTTCTGCAGGATTTGGGTTAAGAGTATTCATGCCAGCATTTGGTTTATTAGGTATTGATTTTGGATATGGATTTGATGCTTTACCAATTCAAGGTTTAACAAAACCTAATGGTTGGGAAACTCACTTTATTATAGGTCAACAATTTTAATTTAAGTAATAATTTTCTAATAAAATTAAGTTATGAGAAAGCAATTTTTACTATTTTTGGCAATTGTATTTACAAGTTTAACCTTTGGCCAAGCTAAAGGAGTGAAAATTGGTTATATAGATATGGAATATATTTTACAAAACGTTCCTAGCTATACTGAAGCAAAAAACCAATTGGAACTGAAAGCTCAAAAATGGAAACAAGAAATTGAGCTAAAAAATAATGAAATAACAAAACTTAAAGAGGCTTTAAAAACGGAACAAGTTTTACTAACAAAAGAACTTATTTCTGAAAAACAAGAAGAAATTAGTTTTCAGGAAAAAGAACTTTTAGATTATAATCAAAAAAGATTTGGTCCAAATGGAGATTTATTATTGCAAAAAGCGGTATTAGTTAAACCTATTCAAGATCAAATTTTTACAATAGTTCAAGATCTTGCTGATTCTAAAAAATATGATTTTATTTTTGACAAATCATCCGATTTAACAATGTTGTTTGCATCTAAAAGATATGATATTAGCGATCAAGTTTTAAGAACTTTAACAAGAGCGGAACAAAGGGAGCAATTAACAAAAAAACAGCTTAAATTACAGCAAGAAAAAGATGCAAAGGAGGATTTTATAAAAGAAAATCCCGATATGGTTGAAAGACAGAGAATTCTTGATGAGAAAAAAACAGCTAGAGAAAAATTAGCAGCTGAGAAAAAAGCGGCAATTGAGGAAAAGAAAAGAATTGCTGCCGAAAACAAGAAAAAAGCATTAGAAGAAAAAAAAGCAGTAAATTCAAGTCCTAAAAAATCAAATTTAACTGATTCTATTGCTGCTAAAAAAGCTAATGATAAATTAGTAGCCGAAGCAACGAGAAAAGCAGCAGCTGAAGCGAAAGCGAAAGCATTAGAAGATAGAAAAAAAGAGTTAGAAGATAGAAAGAAAAAAATTCTAGAAGATAGAGAAGCCGCTAAAAAGGCTAAAGAAGACAAATTAAAAGAAAAACCAATAAATTAATAATTAATACTTAAAATGATGAAACAATTAAAATGCTTACTAATAGCTACAATCTTTTTTCTTGGGTTTAACCAAGTTAATGCACAATCGAAAACTGCTCATGTAGAAGTAAATGAAATTATGTCCAAAATGCCAGCAATTTTGGAAGCTCAAAAACAATTAGAAAAATTAGGAGTTGAATACCAAGCCGTATACAAAACTATGGGCGAAGAATACCAAACAAAAATTAAAAAATACGAAGGAGAAGTAGCAACTGTATCTGAAAAAATGAATATTGAGCGTCAAAAAGAAGTTCAAGATATGGAAAAAAGAATCCAAGAATATGGTCAAACTGCTCAAAAAGAATTACAATCTAAAGAAGCTGAATTGATGAAACCTATTCAAGAAAAAATTAAAGCAGCTATTCAAAAAGTAGGAAAAGCTAAAGGATTTCAATATATTTTGAATTCAGAAAGTTTATTATTAGCGGACGGTCCAAACTTAACTGCTGATGTTAAGAAAGAATTAGGATTCTAATTTACAAAATAAAATATTTTAAAACTGCTCATTATATGAGCAGTTTTTTTTTACATTTGTTTCTATGATTAATACTAATCCCATAGGTTTGTTCGACTCAGGAATTGGAGGTACTTCCATTTGGAAAGCCATCAATCAATTAATGCCAAATGAAAATACCATTTACCTCGCCGATAGCAAAAATGCACCCTACGGAGTAAAATCTAAAGAGGAAATAATTGCGCTAAGTAAAAAAAATACCGAATTATTATTAGAAAATAATTGCAAAATAATTGTAGTGGCTTGTAACACCGCAACTACAAATGCAATTAAGGAACTACGAGCGACTTACGATGTTCCATTTATTGGAATCGAACCTGCTATTAAACCTGCAGCAACACATTCTAAAACTCAAACTATTGGTATTTTAGCAACTAAAGGAACGCTCAGTAGCGAACTTTTTAATCAAACAGTTTCTTTATATCAGGAAACAAATATTATTGAACAAATTGGTTATGGATTAGTAGAATTAATAGAAAATGGTGAAATAAATTCCACTAAAATGGAGGAGCTTTTAGTTTCCTATTTGAAACCTATGATTGAAAAAAATATTGATTACTTAGTATTAGGTTGTAGTCATTATCCTTATTTAATTCCAAAAATCAAGGAGATTTTACCTAAATCAATTCAAATAATAGATTCTGGGGAAGCAGTAGCTAAACAAACGCTTGCTGTTTTGCAAAACCAAACAGGAATTAGTGATTTAAAAAAAGGAAAATGTGAGTTTTATTCCAATGTCAATCCGAAAGTGCTTGACGATATTTTAGAAAATAAATATAGTGTTACAAAAAGAGACTTTTAATTCTCCTCTTTAAACCAACTAGAATACATAATATAATTATTGGATATTCTTTCAATTTCCCCAGCAAAATCCGATTGGTCAATATCTTTGACTTTTTTAGCTGGAACTCCAGCCCAAATAGTTCCCGATGGAACAACGGTGTTTTGAGTAATAACGGCACCAGCAGCAACAATAGAATTACTTTCGACAATACAGTTATCCATCACAATTGCACCCATTCCAATTAGTACATTATCATGAATTGTACAACCATGAACAATAGCATTATGTCCTATTGAAACGTTATTTCCTATTATTGTTGGATGCTTCTGGTAAGTGCAATGAACTACTGCCCCATCTTGAATATTCACTTTATTACCAATTTTAATAAAATTGACATCACCACGTATAACAGCATTGAACCATACACTACAGGAGTTTCCAAAAGAAACATCACCAACAATAGTAGCATTTTCGGCAACATAACAATCCTCAGGAATAGAAGGTGATTTTCCGTTTACAGCTTTTATCAACATAGTTTAAAAAAATAGTCCCGATAAAACCGGGACTGAATATTTGGTTAAATAATTAATTAATTGCAGGACAATTACAGTGGTATCTTTCCGGTTCACAGAATAAATTTAAACCGATTGTAATTTGATGAAACCCACGGCTATCGTATTTTATATCCCCTAATATTTGAGAATAAGTATACGCAAACATGAAATTCTTATAATTTAAACCTAAAATAGGAGAAATATATTGTAATTTTTGTTCGGCTATACTTTTAATAAAATATTGTGTTCCATCAAGGCTTCTTCGATAAGAAAGTCCACCCCATATTTTTCCATCTTCAAAGTTCTTATATGCTTTCAAGTTGAAATCAATAGAGCTTTCTTTAGTTTTCTCAATAGATTGAAACATAATTGACGGTTCCCATAGAATTACTTCAGCATCTCCAAACGTGTACCCTGCGCTTAAAATGAATTTTCTAAGATTGTTACTTTCATAAGCAGTATAAATATTACGTCTTGTTTCAACAGCGTTTTTTACTGTTAAGTGAGCAAAAAATTCTAAATAATTATAGGATGCTCCAATGTCAAAATTTACATACGACTCTTTTTGTACGACAGTTCCATCAACAATTGGGTCATAATTCCCTGAGTTTCTAAATTGTGTTTCATCCAATTGACTTTGAATAAAAACTCCACTTATACCAAAGGACAATTGATTCAAATCTATTTCATCTCTAGAAAAAATCAAATGATGAGCATAAGTTAACTTGATCCCTTTTTGAGAATGATATCCATTAACATCATTAAAAAGGATCATCCCAGCGCCTGATCTATCATTTATACGGCTATTTATACTCAAAGTTTGTAATTGAGGTGCTTCTTGCTGTTCAAACCATTGTTTACGACCAGTTAATCTTATTTTCATACAACTAGACGCACCAGCCATTGATGGGTGAATCAAATAATAATTGTCTGATAAATAATCTGAATATACCGCAACCCCTTCTTGAGAAAAAGAAAGTTGAGCAATAAATAGGAAACCTAATAGGTATAATTTTTTAAAATTCATTTTTAATAATTCTCTTATGGATTGTAATAAAATGGCGCCAAGAAATAAAATAAAAATCTTTCATAATTATAATTCAAATAAGAAATATGAAATTGAAAAAAACTTCTTATTTAATAAATAAATGATTTTGAATTTTTTTTATTGGCTCAAATATATAAATTATTTTCTTTAAAAATCAAATATAACCCAATATATTTAGAGGATATATAAATATAATAACGGATTTAGTTCTTGTTTTATTGTTTGTGTTAAAATACAAATAACCATTAGAATCATTTTCTAAATTGCCTACTATATTTAATGAAATTATTTACCTTTACAACTCAATAATTAAAGGAAATAAATAGCTTAAAAATGATAAAAATTGCAATAAAAAAGACTCAAAATCCTATAATCCTAAAATTTGAATTTCCCGATTTTATTACACAAAACGAAAGTTTTGAATTTAAAAATATTGATGAAGCAAAAGCATCTCCTTTAGCGCAACAATTATTTTATTTACCATTTGTTAAGACAGTTTACATTTCTGGAAATTTCATTGCTATTGAAAAATATTCTATCGTAGAATGGGATGAAGTGCAAGATGCCGTAGCAGAACAAATTGAAGAATTTGTAAATAATGGCGGGACAATCATTAAAGCTGATGAGAATAAAAATAAAAAACAACCCATAACTGTTTATGGTGAAACTACTCCTAATCCAGCAACTTTAAAATTTGTAGTTAGCAGAATGTTGACCAAAACCGGAGTAGAATTCAAAAATATTGACGATACCAAAGCGTCTCCTTTAGCAAAGGAACTTTTCAATTTTCCTTATGTAAAAGAGGTATTTATTGATGAAAATTATATTTCAGTAACCAAATATGAAATCAATGATTGGAACCAAATAACTTTAGAGTTAAGAACTTTTATAAAGTTATTTATTGAAAATGGAGGAACAGTTTTAGATGAATCTTTAATCGAAAACACCGAGAAACTGGAGAAACAACAAATAAGCAATTTTGATACTTTAGACACCACATCTCAAAAAATAATCAATATCTTAGAAGAATATGTTAAGCCAGCTGTAGCTGCCGATGGAGGAAATATTCTATTTGATTCCTATGATGAAACTGAAAAAAGAGTAAAAGTGGTCCTTCAAGGTGCTTGTAACGGATGTCCATCATCAACATTTACTCTTAAAAGTGGAATTGAAAACATGTTGAAAGACATGTTAAATGATGAAAATATTAAAGTTGAGGCTATCAACGGGTAATTCCATCAATTAATTTAAATTTTTTATTTTTTGGAGCTATTTCCAGCTGTTCGCTACAATCCTCGCTAAAAAGCGAGGGATTTTCACTGCCATCTGGGCTAAAAACGTTATCATGAACCAACTAATTTCTGAGACCAGTCCCTACCTTTTGCAACATGCAAATAATCCTGTGCATTGGAAAGCATGGAATAAAGATTCATTAACACAAGCTCAAAAAAATAATAAACTAATCATAATAAGCATTGGATATTCCGCATGCCATTGGTGCCATGTAATGGAACATGAGAGTTTTGAAAATAGTGAAGTAGCCGAAACTATGAATCAGTATTTTGTGAATATAAAAGTGGATCGTGAAGAACGCCCCGATGTGGATGTCATTTATATGAAAGCAATACAAATTATGACTGGACGTGGGGGTTGGCCGCTCAATGTGGTTGCACTTCCAGATGGAAGACCCGTTTGGGGAGGCACCTATTTTCATAGAGAAGAATGGATTTCAACACTGGAAAAATTGCACCATATTTATCAATCAAGCCCTGAAAAAATGATTGAATATGCCGAAAAATTACACCTTGGAATAAATAGCTTGAATTTTTCAAATGGTGAAATAATTGCTGATCAATTAAATCAAAATTGTATAGAACCACTTATTGAAAAATGGCAAAAAAGTTTCGATTTGGATTTTGGAGGAATGGCTCGCGCACCAAAATTTATGATGCCTAACAATTATAAATTTCTGTTGCGATACGGTCACCAAGAAAAAAAACAAGACCTTCTGGACTTTGTTAATTTAACGTTGACAAAAATGGCTTTTGGTGGTTTATTTGACACAGTTGATGGTGGCTTTTCACGCTATTCTGTAGATTTAAAATGGCATGTTCCTCATTTTGAAAAAATGCTTTACGATAATGGTCAACTTGTTTCTTTGTATGCGGATGCTTATAAATTAACCCAAAATTCATTGTACAAAGAGGTAATAGAAAAAACGCTTCAATTCATCTCACGGGAATTAATAAATAATGAAAACGGATTTTATTGCGCCCTTGACGCAGATAGTTTGGACGATAAAGGACATTTGGAAGAAGGCGCTTTTTACGTTTGGAATAAAACCGATTTAGAAAAAATCATAACCGAAGATTTTGAATTATTCAGCCAGGTTTTTAACATTAATGAATTTGGATATTGGGAAAATAGCAATTACGTTCTGATCCAAAATCAAGAGTTGGAAATAATTGCAAAAAGAAATGATTTAAAGCTTTCAGAATTACAAATTAAGAAAAGAAATTGGGAGAAATTACTATTTACTGAAAGAGAAGAAAGAAGCAAACCTAGGTTAGACGATAAATCATTAACCTCATGGAATGCAATAATGCTCAAAGGGTATATTGATGCTTATAAAGCATTGGGCAACGAAAATTATTTGGAAATAGCATTAAAAAATGCCCATTTTATTATTGAAAAATTATGGACTCCTGAAGGGAACTTATTGCACAATTACAAAAATGGAACGTCGACAATAAATGGCTATTTAGAAGATTACTGTTTTGTAATTGACGCCTTTATATCACTTTATGAAGTAACAATTGATGAAAAATGGCTTCAACATTCTAAACAATTAACAGACTATTGTTTCGATAATTTTTATGATGAAAAGCTACACTTTTTCTCGTTTACTTCAAAAAATGATGACCCATTAATAGCTTCTCATTTTGAAACTGAGGACAACGTAATTCCGGCTTCAAATTCGGTAATGGCGAATAATTTGTTTCAACTAAGCATCTACTTTCAAAATCAATATTACGAGTCCATTTGCATGAAAATGCTCAAAAAAATAATTCCAAATATTGATTATCCATCGGCCTATTCTAATTGGTTAAATGTTCTAATGAACTATTCTGAAGAACAAAAAGAATTGGGTATTTGTGGGGAAAATGCCTTGGAATACTTATCTAAAATAAATCGAGAATACCATCCAAATTTGATTATCGCTGGTGCAAATAGAATTTCGGAATTGCCATTTCTAAAAGACCGATTTATAGAAAATGAAATGCTTTTTTATGTTTGTCAAAACCAAACTTGCCAGCTTCCAACTTCAAATTTTAATGAGGTAATAAATAAGATTTAATTATTTTTTAGAAACCGTAGTCATGAAATCTTTAAGGTAGTAAGGTTCAAAGTAAGCTACATCTTCAAAATTGCTATCTTGGAATTTTTTAAAACTCAACTCACTCATTTCATTTGCTGAAGGATAAACAATTTCCTCATGAAAAATAAAATTAGAATTGGTTAAAACTGTTTTTGCCTTTTCAGAACAATCTCCTACAAAGTGAATCGTTTCAGCAATTTCTTCAAATGAATTTTCTGTAAGTATTTCCGCTTGAACTTCTCGGGTTTTTTCATAATCAGAATTGTAAATTGCTGAATAAACCTCCATTCGTCGGGCATCAATCATAGGAATAATTACACCCTCTGTAATTGTCAATTGTGAAGCCAAAACCTGTAAAGTATCAATTGCAATTAAGGGTAAATCCAATGCAAAACAAAGTCCTTTGGCTGTAGAAACGCCAATTCTTAAACCAGTGTAAGAACCTGGCCCTTGGCTAACTGCAATTGCAGATAAATCTTTGAAGGTAATATTTGATTCTTTGAGGCATTCTTCAATAAAAACGTGCAATCTTTCTGCATGTGAATATCCCGATTCTGCAATTTCTTTACACAAAATAGTTTTTCCATGTTGTGAAATGGATACAGAACAGTTTTTGGTTGCCGTTTCTAAATTAAGAATATAAGTCACTCGAAACTATTGAAAGTTATTTCTTTTCTGGTTTATCAATTCCAGAACTCACCACCACTTTATCACCAGAATTCAAGTCTTTTGTTACAGTGGTATAAGGTCCAACAATAACGACATCGCCTTTTTTAAGCCCTGAAAGTACTTCGATATTGGTATCGTCTTGAATTCCTGTTTTGATAATTCTAATTTTAGCTTTAACACCCACTTTTAAGAACACGCATTCAAATTTCTTATCACTTTTTGGAGCAACTTTACTTTCTTTATCTTTTGAATCTTCGACAACAATTTTTGAGGTAGCTGTAGTATCCGATTTAACGACAATTGAACTAATTGGCACCCCAATAACATTAACTTTTCTAGTTGTAATAATGTCAACTGTTGCCGTCATTCCTGGTCTAAATGGCGAATAAGTTAATGGTTTTCCTTCTAATAAATCCAAATAAGATTCTTTCAAAATTCTGATTTTTACTTTAAAATTGGTTACTTGATCCGCTGTTAAAGCCGTACTTGCCGAGTTGGAAATACTGGTAACTATTCCTTTAAATTCTTTTTTCAAATAGGCATCAACTTCCACTTTTGCAGAATCACCCACATTGATTTTAACAATATCATTTTCATTAACATCTACTTCAACTTCCATATTGTTTAAATTGGCAACACGAAGAATTTCAGTTCCAGTCATTTGTTGGGTTCCTAAAACGCGTTCGCCTAATTCAACATTTAACATTGAAATAGTTCCGTCTGCAGGCGCATATATTGTCGTTCTACCCAAGTTATCTTTGGCTTCACTTACAGTTGCAGAAGCACTTTGCACATTATAATAAGCCGATTCCTTAGAAGCTTTTGCTACTTCAAAAGACGAAATTGCTTTGTCCCACTCCGATTTTGAAATTATTCCTTTATCATATAAAGTTTTGCTTCTATCATAGTTGGATTTAGCTTCTTTGAAAGAGGCATCCGCTTGACTCAATCCAGCTTTTGTTCCAGATAAATTTGAAATAGTGCGTTGGTAACCAGAAGTATATAAATCTGGGTTTATTTTAACTAATAAATCTCCTTTTTTAACCACTTGCCCTTCTTTAACAGGTAAAGCAATAATTTCACCTGATACTTCTGATGAAATTTTTACTTCAATTTCAGGTTGGATTTTACCTGTTGCAGAAACTGTTTCAACGACAGTAATTTCATTCACAGTTGCTATTTCTACTTCCGTTCCTTTGTCTTTTTTTCCTATAACACCAGTTTTAGAAAGTGCTATCAACACGGCGATAATTGCAACTGCCGAACCTAATAAAATATAAATTGTTTTCTTTGTCATGATGGTATTATTATTTAATTATTGGTATTCCAAAATAGTATTCTATTACTTTAACTCTGAAAATATAATCGTATTTGGTGCGAACTACTTCTGATTGTGCATTTACAAACAATGATTGCGATTGATTTAAATCGAAGGCATTTAACAACCCAACGGCAAACTTTTCTTTAGAATAATTATAGGCTTCTTGCCTTGCTTCTAAAGTTATAATTGCTGATTCGTAGGCCTTCATGGCGCCTTTTGCATCGGTAAAAGCAGTGTAAATATTTCTTTCTAAATCCAATTCTTGTTGGCTATAAGCAATTTTTGATCGGTCTAAAGCTATTTTTGATTTTGCAACGTTGTTTTTTGTAGCAAAACCATTAAGCACCGGAATATTCATTTGAAATCCAAATGAGTGACCTTTGTTTATATCGAATTGTTTTAGTACAGAAAATGGAGGTTCAAAACTCGGCATGCCAAATTGATCAAATACTACTCTATCTGTATATCCAGCTCTTGTGCTCAAACTATAAAAACCTTGAATAGACGGTTGATAAGCACCTTTTGCAATTTTTACATCGCGTTCGGCAATTTCTAAATTGGTTTTTGCAATTTTTAATTCAATCCGTTCTTCTTTTGCTTTTGTATATATTGCTGCGGGAGTTTGAAGTAAAGTAGCGCTTTCGGTAACGGGATAATTAACATCTATAATGTCAAAATCTTGAAAATTATCTAGCTGAAGCAATTGCGCTAAACTTAATTTAGAAATTAACAAGGCATTTTCGGCAGTTACAATCGCTTGATTATTGCTGGCAACAGTCGCTTTAATATCCAACAGATCTCCTCGAGGAACAACTCCTGCATTCACTAATTCTTGTGAACGTTGCAATTGTTTTTGATTGTTTGACAATTGTTCTATTTGAACTTTCAGATTTTCTTTATTAAATAATATTTGCAAAAAAGCATTGGCGATATTTAATGAAACATCATCTTTCATTTTTGAAAGCTGATACGTAGACGCTAAAAGTGAAAGATTGGCTCTTCGCAGTCGGTTTTGATTTTGCATTCCATTATACACATCAATGTTTGAACTCAAACCTGCAGATGTAAATTGAGTGGTTTGATTTTCTAATAAACCTGTGGTTATATTTTGGTTCAAACCAATATTCCAAGAATGGGAACCATTGATATTTAATGAAGGTAAGAAACCACCAATAGCCGAAGATTTTTCTATTGCCGCCGATTTGGCATCCAATTCCGATTGTTTAATAGAAATATTGTTTTTGATGGCGTAGTTTACACATTCTTCCAAAGTCCATTTTTTTGATTGTGCTTGAGAAAGTACGCTCAAAAAAAGCAAGGTTAAAAATGTGATTTTAGTAATAAATGTTTGTTTCATGTGATACCAATTTCTAAATCGATGGATAGATCTGCAAAATTAACTTTTTTTAGCAATTTAAACTAAATTTAACTTAATCTTATTAAACGAATTAGAAGAATTTATGTTACCGGGATTTAGTATTTGAAGAAAATAAAAATTAATTTTGCACTTTAATTAAATACTATAATCCTTTTGAAAACAATTTCCAAAATCTGTCTATTATTTACGTTAACTTTCTTTTTCAGTTGCGGCACAACTTCAAAAATTACCGCATTAAAACCTGAACCGGACGATGCTTTGCCATTAGTTTACGATAATACGCCTTCTTTTATAAGTATTCCTATTGCTATTAAATTGAAAGATATTGAAAATCAAACGAATAAATTAATGAATGGATTGATTTATGAAGACACCAAAATTGAAGATGACGATATTCAAATATCAATTTGGAAGCTGGCTCCCATTTCTATTACCAATTTAGATGGAAAAATCAAAACCGTTTTACCTTTGAAAGCAGCTATTAAATACAGAATTGGAACGGACAAATTAGGAATTGCATTGTACAGCACTCAAGAATTTAATTTGAATGGAAACATCACTTTATTGAGCGACGTAAAGTTATCCAATTGGAAATTGAGTACAAAAACAGAGTTTAAATCTTTGGATTGGAATGAAAGTCCAACGACTTTAGTTATGGGGAAATCGATACCAATTACTTATGTTATCAATCCTACGATAAAATTATTTAAATCGAAAATTGAGCGCACTATTGACGAAGCTATTGAAAGTTCAATGGACTTTAAACCTAATGTACTTGATGCGCTACAAAAAATATGTACTCCAATACAAATGAATGAAGCCTTTGACACTTGGTTGCGAATTGTTCCTTTAGAAATATACGCTACAGATGCCCGCTTTATTAAAGATGATATTCAGTTGGCAATGGGATTGAAATGCAATATGGAAACTTTAATCGGTCAAAAGCCATTGACTAAATATGACAAAAACAAAATTGTATTAAAATCGGTTACCCAAATGCCGGATGCTATTTCTGCCAATATTGTTGCGGTTTCTAGTTACCAAGATGCTTCAAAAATTATCACTAAGAATTTTGCAGGTCAAGAATACGGTTCAGGAAGTAAAAAAGTTACGGTTCAAAACGTGGTACTTTGGCATAAAAACGGAAAAATGGTAATTGCTTTAGACCTATTGGGTTATATTAATGGAACTATTTATTTAGCTGGAGTTCCACAATACAATGAAACAACGAAAGAAATTTATTTTGACCAATTGGATTACGTTTTGGACACGAAAAGTAGATTGATGAAAACTGCCAATTGGTTGGCTCAAGGTTTGATTTTGAAAAGAATTCAAGAGAGTTGTCGTTACTCAATTCAATCAAACTTAGAAGATGGAAAGAAAAGCATGATGAATTATTTGAAGAATTATTCTCCAATGCCAGGAATAGTAATTAATGGAAAAATTGATGCTGTTGACTTTCAAAAAATCCAATTAACAAATAAAGCAATTATTGCATTTATTAAAGTAAATGGCAATGTAACAGTCGCTGTTGATGGATTGAAATAACTATACTTTGATTTTCTTTTGGTACATTTTATATACTGCGAAGCAAACCAAGCCTACTAAAACGTATGGAATAACCATGAGGTAAACTATTCCGTCGTTAATTCCTTTAGCTTTGGCAGTATTTCCTTCACTTTCGAGGGCTGCTCTACACATTGCGCACTGAGCATTTGTTGCGATAGAGTAGAAAAAAATGAACAGAAAAAAGAATACCGCAATGATTAATTTCCTGTGACTTTTGACTTTTGACTTATGAATTTCGACTTTAATTAACATAATAAGGAGAAATCATAATGTATACAATTACGCCGGTTACAGCTACGTAAAGCCAGATTGGAAATGTGATTACAGAGATTTTTTTATGCTTATCAAATTTTTCAGCTAAAGCTCGAACATACGTTATTAAAACTAGTGGAATAGTTGCAATTGATAGCGTAATGTGAGAAATTAATATGAAAAAATAAACAAATTTTAAAGCTCCTGTTCCCCCGTATGGCGTTGAATCGGTGGTCATGTGATACACAATATATAAAACTAGAAATACTAGCGAGCACCCAATTGCAACTTTCATAAGCAACTCATGAAGCTTGCGATTGCCATTTTTAATTGCTATTACTGCCGAAATCAATAAAACAGCTGTAATACCGTTGATAGTCGCATAAATTGGAGGTAAAATTGGCATTGGAGAAACATTAAATCCTAAATCTTTAAGTTTTACTTTGAATAGAACTGCAACAGCAACGGGAATTATTACTGATAAAGCGATGATCCAGTTATTGTATTTTTTTTCAATGTTATTTGTTTCCATAATTATTCTTTTAATAAAATTGCAATGTCTTGTTGTAGGTTTCTAACCCCTTCTTTTTCTAATCCGTCATAGTAAAGAATTGGATTTCCGAAGTTGTCTTTTCGACAACGAATATCGCCATTTTTATCTATTAATGCAAATAATCCTGAATGTTCGAAACCGCCATTAACTTTTGAATTTTGCCCTACATAGACATTGAATCCTTTATTTGCTAGTTCGAAAATTTTAGTTTTATCGCCTGTGAGAAAATGCCAATTTGCCGATTTTACTCCTAGTTTTTGGGCATGTTTTTTAAGCACTTCTGGAGTATCATTCTCGGGATTTATGGTGATTGATGCAATTGCGAAATTAGGATTTCCGAAAAAGGTGTTTTGAATTGTCATCATATTCAAATTCATTATTGGGCAAATTGATGGGCAAGTAGAAAAGAAAAATTCCAGTACATATACTTTTCCAGCGTACTCTTTATTGGAAATAAGTTGATTGTTTTGATCGGTAAGTTCAAATTTTGGAGCTGGACCGATGGTCAATAATTTTGAGTTTTCACCTGAAGAATGATTGGAAACGTTATCCAAACGATCGCCTTTAACTACTTCGCCATTTTTAACTCTATCAATAATTTTGGGAACTGCAAAGATTCCAAAAACTAAAATCACAAAAAAGATTCCTATATATGATTTATTTTTTATCATTTTCAAATTAGATTTGGCGTTCAGCGTTATGGTTTTTTTTCAAAGCTGCTCGGTATTCGTATAAAATAATTTTGAAATCGTCCAGCATAATATTTCCTAATTCAGCCGGAGAAGAAGTGTCATAACCTTCTTTGTATTCGCTTTTTTTCTTACGACCTCGAAGATTTCTGTTTTTGTCAACGATAAACACATTTGAAGTCCCAAATTCTGAATTTAGTTTGTTTTGCAATTTCAAATTATTGTAAAATTGTTGAATTTCGTCTGTGGAAGCAAATACAAATTGCCACTGAGAGACTTCGGTAAACTTTGAAAATTGTTCAATAATGTACTTTGCATCTTTTTCAGTTCCTAGGGGGCAAACTACTACAAATTGTAAATCTTTGAATGCATGATATTGTTGGTAAATTTTCTGGTTGAGATTAAAATAATTTCCTCTATTTTTTAATAAATCCGTTCCTGAAAAACTAAGAATCGTAATTTTATTGTTTAGGGTTACTTTGTTGCCGTTTAAAGACTTCCAATTCCCAAGATCTGAAATTTTTGGAGTTACCGTAGGGAGTGTTGTAAAACTATTGATACCAGAAGCAAAAAACAGGTAAGCTACAATTGGCAAAATAAATAATACAAATAGAACTATATTTTTTTTCATTTTTTGTTAGGTATAATTTATGCAAAAATAAAAAAAGGCACGCAATGCGTACCCTTTTTATGAATTAATATGTTGTTAAAAATTCCATTTGATGGTAGAATTTTTGAAAACTTCAAAAATATAATCTGCTTCTGTTAATAGAATGAACAAAAGATAAATTACTAAGAAAATTACTGGAACTACAACTACTTTTCTAAGTATTGACTTTTCGCCTTCCATGTGCATAAAAGCCCATACAATATAATAGGCTTTAAAAATGGTTAGTATATAGAAAATCCAGTTTAATAAATTCATTCCTAGAAAATGAGTCAAGTGTAATGATTCTGGTTTTATAATCCCTAAAAATACCTCCACAGTGGTTACCACTGATAACAATCCGAAAACAAACCAAATTCTTTTTGTGTTAGATACGTGAACGTCTGACATAATATAAGTTTTGAAAAATTAAACTAGATAGAAAACTGTAAATACAAATACCCAAACTAAATCGACAAAGTGCCAATATAATCCAACTTTTTCTACCATTTCATAGCTTCTTCTTTTCTCGTAAGTTCCTAGAAGAACGTTAAAGAAAATAATGATATTTATAATAACTCCTGAAAATACGTGGAAACCGTGAAAACCTGTAATAAAGAAAAAGAAATCAGCAAACAATTTGCTTCCGTATTCGTTTCTTATTAGGTTTGCTCCTTCAACTACTACAGTAGCATTGGCTAATCTATGTTCAGATTCTGCTCTTGTAAGAATTGTTTTGTGCTTTATTTTATTTAAAGTAGGATTATTTTTTGGATCAGCTTTAGTCGTGGCATTGTCTTCATAAATAACTTCAGTACGAATTAATAATTCAGGATGCGCTTTGAAACCCGCTTGAACCTCCGCAACTGTATAGGTTGGTAAAGTGCCTTCCTCCATAAACCATTTACCTTTGCTTTTTGTTAATTGTTCTCTTTCTTTTGGGAGAGAAACTGCAAAATCAGACAGTTTTACTCTGTGACCTGTATTGTCAACAAACTGAAGTAAACTTCCTCCTTTGGTTTCGATAGCTCCATATTCACCACGAATAAAGTTTGACCATTCCCAAGCTTGTGAGCCAACGAATATTAAACCTCCAATAATGGTTAAAAACATGTAAAAAGTAACTTTTGCTTTGTTTAGATGATGACCTGCATCAACAGCTAATACCATTGTTACAGAAGAAAAAATCAAAATAAAAGTCATTAATGCCACGTAGTACATTGGCGCTGAAACACCGTGTAGAAAAGGAAAGTGTGTAAACACTTCATCGGCTAAAGGCCAAGTTTCAATAAATTTAAATCTAGAAAAACCATAAGCTGCTAAAAAACCAGAGAATGTTAAAGCATCTGATACGATAAAAAACCACATCATTAATTTACCATAACTTGCTCCCATTGGCTCATTTCCGCCACCCCAAGTATTTTCTTCACTATTTGCAGTAGTAACTGTCGATCCCATATTAGTTATTCATTAAAAAGTTCCCAAATTTAAGCATTTTTCTTATTTAAAGAAATATAAAAACAAAAACAAATATACCCAAAGGAAATCCAGAAAGTGCCAATACATTGCACCAAGCTCAATACCAAGGGTTTGTGTTGAATTGTATTTTTGTTTAAAATGATTATAAATTATAATTAAAAGTGAAATTAGCCCTCCAGCAAGGTGAGCAAGGTGCACAATTGTTACAATATATAAAAAAGTGGTGGTTATAGAACTCGCACTCCCAGTGAAAAAATAACCTTCATCTACAATTTGACGAAAACCTACAAATTGAAGTATTACGAATACAATTCCAAGCGCAAAAGTAGCTAAAAGAAATGAAGTTGTTGCACTTCTTTTATCTTTTTGTATTGCTTTTTTTGCTAAATGAAAAGTGATGCTACAACAAAGTATGGCTACTGTACTAAAATAAAAAGCACTCGGTAGTTGAAAGTCTTTTAACCAATCTGCTCTGGATTTACTTACAACAAATGCGCTTGTTAATCCGGCAAACATCATAAACATACTGACCATTGCAAACAACAAAATCAATTTATATGATCTTGCGTTTCTTTCTTTGATTTCATTGATTGATGTACTCATAATTATCGTAAAAATTTATCTAAAATATAAACTAATTGTAATAATGTTATATAAGAAACACTAACTAACATAAGTGTTCTAGCTGCTTTTGAAGTTCGTGTTTGGTATAATTTAACTGCATAAAATAACATCCAAAGTCCTAATAAAAGAACAATAAAAGCTGTAATTTTTGTGATAAAAAATTGTCCAGTGAAACCTAAAACTGGCAATAAAGAAGCAATTATCAACCATAGCGTATACAATATTATTTGGAGCGCAGTAGAGTTGTCTTTTTTTCCTGATGGCAACATAAAGAATCCTGCTTTTTCATAATCTTCATATAAAAACCAACCTATTGCCCAAAAATGTGGAAATTGCCAAAAGAATTGAATTAAAAATAAAATTCCAGCTTCAATTCCAAAGTTTCCTGTTGCCGCTACCCAACCCAACATAAATGGGATTGCTCCGGGAAAAGCGCCAACAAAAACGGATAATGGAGTAATCGTTTTTAATGGTGTGTATATACAGGTATAGATGAATATTGAAATTGCGCCAAACATGGCTGTTTTTTCATTGATGGTATATAAAAGTACAACCCCAATTATGGTTAACAAAAATGCAATTGTTAATGCGTTGTTTGGAGACATTCTATTAGACGGTACTGGACGGTTTTTAGTTCGATCCATTAACACATCTAATTCTTTTTCAATTACTTGATTGAATGCATTAGAAGCGCCCACCATGCAATATCCTCCAATTGCAAGTTTTACCAGAACCATCCAATCTAAAGAGTGAATAGAAGAAATCCCTAACATAAATCCAGCAATAGATGAAAAAACAACACTTATAGCCAATCTGGCTTTGGTGATTTCAAGAAAATCAGTGTAAATAGATTTAAAGGAAAGTTTATTTGTTGTAGCGTTCAAAGCTGATTTATTGGTTTTTTAAACTGGTGCAAAGATACTTTAAAAAATAGCATTTCACAAAAGGAAAACTAGTTAAAATAATGCTACAAATTATAATTTAACAAAAGCAAAGAAATCAATAATTTTAAGATGTAGATTGTCCACTTGAAATAAGTTTTGCAGCGGAAGTTCCAATTCTTTTAACCCCTAAACGAATCAAATTTATCGCTTCTTCGTGATTCCTAACTCCGCCCGCAGCTTTTATTGGCAATGGGGAAGCATTTTCGAGCATCATAATTATTGAAGGCAGGGTTGCGCCGTTTGGCAAATTGTCTTTGGTTTTATAAAAACCTGTCGATGACTTTACAAAAACTGAAGGATATGTATCTTCTTTAAAATTGGAAATAACAACATTTTTTATCAATGTTGAAAGTTGGATTATTTGTTTGTTATTTAGAGCCGCGACCTCAATAATCCATTTTATAACTTTATTATTTTGAATAGCAAATTCAGTGCATTTAAGAATTTCTTCTTTTAAAAGTAAGGTGTTTCCCTTTTTAAATTCTTCATAGTTACAAACAAAATCTAAGTCGTCAGCTCCATCAATAATTGCTTGCTTGGCTTCATTAATTTTTTTGGAGTAATTGGAATTTCCTTTCGGAAAATCTATAACAGTTCCAATATTAACTTTTGAGTTTTGATCAGAAATCATTTTTCTGGCTAGGGAAACCATCTCTGGTCGAATCATAATGAGTTTGAAATTCTCATCAATTGCTTCTTGAATACAATTTACAACCACTTTTTTATTTTGATCATCACTTAATCCTGCCTGATCAGATGTTTTTAAGTACGTAGAATCCAAAAATGATTTTATATTCATAATTACTAATCTTAAAAAAATAGGATTTATTTGATTTTCTTATTATTAGAATAATATTGAAACAATAGTAAAAATAAAATAGCTGTAAAAGCTCCTATACTATTTGAAATTACATCTAATAAATCTCCTTTTCTTGAAGTTGTAAAAATTTGTTGTGACAACTCAACCAAAATTCCAAACACTAAAGAAACAAAAAACAAAATTACAGGAGTTTTATAGTTTACTATTTTATCTTTTGAATTTAAATACAAATACCATAAAATAATAAATACAAAGTGAAATGTAAAATGCACCAGTTTATCAACATTATTAATTTCAACTTTTGGCAATTCACTTGCAGGTTCTAAACAAAGAAGTAAAATAGAGCTTGTCCAAATTAACGCAGCTGATAAATAGCTTTTTTTAGGCACCAATTAGCGATTTATAATCTTCACTTGATAATAAATCCTCCATTTCTGAAGCATCTGAAAATCTAACTTTAACCATCCAACCTTTTCCGTAAGGATCCCCATTTACAGTGTCAGGATTAGATTCTAAATCATCATTAAATTCGATAATTTCACCAGACAATGGCAAAAATAAATCAGAAACAGTTTTTACTGCTTCAACCGTACCGAAAACTTCATCTTTTGTTAAGGTTTGGTCTAAAGTTTCCACTTCAACATATACAATGTCACCTAATTCTTTTTGAGCAAAATCAGTGATTCCCACTGTTGCAATTTCACCATCAATACTAACCCATTCGTGGTCTTTTGTGTACTTTAAATTTGAAGGAATATTCATTTTAATTTAATTAATTTATTATTAGTTTTTTTACAAAGATATTATTTACAATTCTATTATTTATTAATTTCCAAAATTATATCTGAGTGTAAATCCTGCTCTAATATTTGTCATTGGGAATGAAGTTGAAACCACGGCTTTTGAGAATGAATGGTCGTAATAAAATATGGTTGTTAAGTTCTTGCTTAAAGAATAATCGGCAGTTAATTTTGCTGACCAAATATTTTGTCCTCCAGCTAATTGATTGTTATTATAATCTAAATAACGCACAATGGTTTGGTTATTTCTATAAGAAAAATCTGCTTTAATATTAATATCTCCTTTTAGCACTCCTTGGGCATTATCGGCAAATTTTGAAGAAATGGCAATGTCTTTGAATCGGTAACCCATCCCAACTACATATTCTATTCCGCTAACTTCAGTCAATAAATTATTGTCGAAACTCATTGAAAGGGCTCGGTCTTTTTTCATCTCTGCCAAAAACTTCATTGAATTTTGCAACTCAAAATCTACTCTAACTAATGGATTGAATTGTTCTACCAAATTTACATTTGCAATAATAGTTTTATTTAAGAAATTCCCTCCTTTATCCACTCCATTTGGATTTAGATTGTAATCTAAATTTGATCTAAATGAATTGATAGTATAGGAGGCTCTGTAGCTGTGTTGAATAGAGAATCTTTTAAAGTTTTCTTTAAAAAATTCGTATCTCATTAAGCCATTGTATTTTGCAGTCCAGTTAGGAATTGGAAAATCTCTAAATGCAGATAATGAAATTCCTTTTGCCGATTCTCCAATTTTATCACTTATTGCTCCGGTGTAAGCCGCAAGGAAAGAAGGAAGTAATACCGCTTGACTGTTTTTACCAAAACCTACTGGATATCCTTCAGCATCTGTTGGGAAAATTGAAGAATTATAATACTGCTCAGCTAATCGATTGGCAACAATAATCCTATTTCCTCTTAAATCATTAAACACAGATGATTCATTTGTATCACTATTTCTAAATGCCGTTTTAATCATAATGGTTGAAATAGCAAAATTACCGGTTGTATATGGCGATCTAGAATTATATTGTCCTGCAGAAACATCAAATTGTTCTGAGAAATTATCAGCATAAGTTCTGTCTGCTGTTAAATCAATTTTAAAATCTGGGAACAAATCAATATTGGCTGTAATATTTAGCGTTTTATTAGTTACTTGAGTAAAATTCTGATTAAATTCAGGGTAATTTGTCAACCATCCATTTTTTGCAGCTTCATATCTCACATCATCTTGAGATCCAAAAACGAAACCTAATGTAGGTTTAGAAGTTCCTAAAAATCCAAGTCCTGGTATGTATCCAGGCAATGAAGTTCCTTTATTTTCTGTATAATTTATTTGAATATTTTTTACACTTGTTAGTACGCCTTTAAGACCTGAAATAAACAGATTATCATCAGACACATTCTGTTGTTGCTGATTGTTAACTATTTTTTGACCAGGAACAGGAGCTGTTTTTGGAGCTTTTTGAACTGGTTTCTTATTGTTTTTAATTAGGCCAATATATCTATAAAACGATTCCATATTAAAGGAAGTATTCAATTTTTGAGCAGCTGAATTTTGAATAGTATTCCCTAAATTATACAAAGTTCCATCTGTTGCTTCAACGGATGACAAAGCAGCTGATGATTTTTGCCAACTATAATTACCAGTGTAGGAATAGGTTGATTTAACAAAATTAAAAATTGGAATTTTATTAATTGGCAAATCATAATTCATTGTCAATTGCTGTGTATGTTGATTTGGATCTCCAACATCCCAATATTTATCCCAAATTGTAACCGTATTGTCAGGCACATTATTATCATTCATATAATTTCTAACAATATTATTTGACGATGCGGTGAAATTCAATTTTAAAGACTTGGTCAAATTATAATTGAAACCATATTGATAATTAAATAAATAATTTCTTCTGTACAATGGGTCCAATCCAATTCCAGCAACTTCTACTTGACGAAATTCCTGGCGATTGTACTGTCGAATAATATTAGTACTAAAGGAAATATTTGAGGGTAAATAATTGAAATTAAAATCACTTAGCAACTTCCAATAATCACTTTTTTTGAACGTTTTTGTATTTTTGAATGGCTCAAATGGTTTTGGTTGAAAGGTATAGGCGTAATCCACTGTAGAATTAACTTGTTTATCTTGAAAGCTTTCAATTTCAAAATTATGGCGTTGTACTTCATTATAAGAATGCGATAAAGTTAAATTCTCAGGATCATAAATATGCGGTTTTTGCTTTTCTCCTCTTTCTCTTTTAACCCCAATAAAGTTGAAACTTCTTCTCTTTGTATAATCTATCGCTCTATTTCTAATATTATCTTTCTCTTCTTGACTTGAAGTTACTTCTATAAGTTGTTGCAATCTGATATCTTGATTGAATGGATCGTATTCTGGCGTAATCGTTTCTTCACCTACTGCGTAATTAAATGGCAAATTAATTCCCCATTTTTTTGGCAATAGCTTACCAATACTTAAATTGGTAACTAAATTATATTGAAATAAATCTTCCCTACTTCTTTCATTTGGTCCTTGTTCTAATGATCCAAAACCTACGGTGCTTTTCTTACTAGTGGCAGATAATGTTGCTAAGTCAGCAAAATTTGTGTCTAAACTAACTATGGCTGCCATTCCACCTTTATTGTCCATTTCGGCCAATCTAAGTTCGTTGAACCAAACTTCACCGCGAATGTTACTTGTATTTGTAGATTTGTTTTTAATACCTACCATTAATGTTCTCACTAATCCAAAATTAGGATTACCCCGAATTCCGAGTCTTAGTTTACCTCTACTAGTATTTGTTGCTAATGAAGGATCTAATACATCGTCATTTACAAATCTAATTCCATTTATATCTTCAGCCGGTGCATTTCCTCCAATAGCTAAAACTTTCAATTGAGTTAACAACGACAATTGTAGGTTAATTTCATTTATTTCAGGCCAAACCTCTTCAGGAGATGAAGCACCTTCGGGAGTTACTTTTAAAGGTATTTCAACTTGATAAAAATTCTGAGTAAAGTCATTACCAAATCTAATAAAACCGACCATTTCATCATTTTGAAGTGGCGTTGGGTCTGACGGTGCTGGAAGTGCTTCGGCGTGTAGGAACATTTTTAATTTATTGAACTGACGCATATCAACACTTACATTTTTAAATACTGCTCTAGAATCGCCAGGTTGTAATCCAGCGCCTCCAGCTCTCATTGCTAAAGCTTGCTCGTTTTGATTGATTACAGAATTATTACTGTACAATTGTTCTCTTACAACTCCTGGAGGAGACACATAACGAATTGGGCTTCTATTACCATTTTCTTGAATATTAACAGTAAGAACGTCTAAATCGGTATTGTCATCTGAAGGGTTGTTATCAGATGCGTCAAGTGTATTTGTATAACGTCTCCATTCGCCACGAACTAAGTCTAGAGCACCGAAACGAACCGTTAAGTTATCGGTAAAACCTGTCATGAACATACGCATGTAACCTATAGATCTAAAATCTGTAATTCCTCCAATGGTGTTTTCAGGTTGTGAAATTGGTATTTTAAACTGTATCCATCTAGCACGAGTTGGATTTGCCCCTGGAGGCAAATTAGCAGCGGTAGTTTCTCTAATATCTGTGACATATCGGTCAACGCCAATTGTCATGTTTTTATGTAAATCAATGCTATATTCAAAATAAGCATTGATTGTATTCATGGTATTGTCTCGGTTAATATCTTCCACATCAGGAAGCGTAGTTGATCCTCTATTTGAATCTGTAACGTCTACTGGAGAATTTCCTTGGGTTCCGTTATAATTTTTATATCTTTCTTGAACATTTCCCTCAGCAGCAAGATAGTACTCATAATCATCGGCTGAAGGATCTGGATATCTAGAAAAACTTGGGAATTTTGAAGCTTCTTCGTTATTTTTTAAACCATCTAATCCAATATCTTGATTTGATCTATTAGCTGAATTGGTATCAAATGCATAAATTAAAGATTGCGATGCTGGAACATTTCCCCATATTGGCTGAGGAGTAACCAAAACCTGGTCGGCACCAAGTCCATTTTCAAATTGTTTTCTACCGTCTTTTAATACATCTTCAGAAATGGATCCTAAGTTAAAATAGATTTTTCCAGAATTGGTTATTGAAGCCTCACTCGATAAATTTCCAGGATCATAATACGGATCTAGCAGCCAAAATTGTAAATATTCTACATTGCTTTGTTCAAAATTAGTAGAACTTAGTGACCTAATTATCCCTCCAAAATTATTTTGCGGATTAGGCAATTGGTTCGTTGCAGCAGCCGCAGGATTGTAGTTATAAGCACCTCTTTCTTTAGGGTAATAGGAAAGGTCAAGCGTATTTACAACTTGTGTTTGTCCAACTGCAATATCAGTTACAGGATAAAGTTCTTCACTATAAATTCTTCTTGTTGAATTTAAGGAAATGTCTTGAATTGAAATTCCCGAAGGTCTTGATGCATAAAATGAAGGGTCAATACTGTACCAAGATAATTTGGCTCTTTTAAATCCATAACTAAGATCTGTTGCGTCAGCATTAAAGTCATACGTACTTGTTGCAGACTTCTGAGGTGTAGAAGACAAAGTCCATGAAAATGGTGATCTCATGTCAATTGATGTTTGTGAACCTTCAAAGTCATCAATATAAATAGTAGATTCGCCTTGAAATTTATCAGCTTCTGGAGTATCTGGCTTTAAAAAAGCAACTTCACCTCTAAAAGATAAATTTGATGGAGCATCAGTATCAAGATTAGGTAATTTATTTACCATTCTTGTAAAAAATGGTACTTCAGTAGAAAAATTAGTGTTGAAACCAAATATGGTATTATTTACTGATTCTTGTCCGTAGCTTGATTTTTGTGTAAATGGCTTCTCACTCAATTTTAAGAAAGTTGCTCCTACTAAAAACTTCTCTGAAATTTTATGT
>Ga0102874_1000015_pt1 | contig 77930 bp, 76 predicted proteins | sample Colrivmet1547A02_FD_78184 | JGI IMG/M metagenome (GOLD analysis project Ga0102874, IMG submission 78184) | Estuarine microbial communities from the Columbia River estuary - metaG 1547A-02 | ecosystem: Environmental > Aquatic > Marine > Intertidal zone > Estuary | place: USA: Columbia River...
GCAGCCGTATTCTCGATGCAGACTATGCCTCAGAGTCAACTGAACTGGCCCGCACGCAGATTATTCAGCAGGCAGGTACCGCTATGTTGGCGCAAGCTAACCAACAGGCGCAGTCAGTACTCGCTTTGCTTAAGTAATTCTGCAACACAGCACTTAGCAACACCAAAAACCCGGCCCGCGCCGGGTTTTTTTATGGGTGAAGTCGTTTGCGTTGCCTTTAGGTGGAGGATCTCGAGTCAAAAAAATACCCGCAGTACGCGGGCATTTAGGGCTTTATCACTCTTCGCCGCTTACTGGGGCTTATACATATTAGCGAGGGATTCGAGCTGGCCCGTCAAGTACTCTTTGGTGCCGTCGATTTTTTCTAGCATGGAGTCCATAGCGGCAAACTGGGTCAAATAGCGCTGATAGACGTTTTCCATACGCGCCTCTAATGCCAATAACTCGTCGGCAAAATCTTCTCGGTAGTCTTCAGCATTATTTTTTCGGGTCGCGACAATACCGGTACTATTGGTTAGATTGGTGATCACCGTAGCGACGTCCTGCGCTAGTCCCTTGCTGGCTGCGGAGTAGAGATTCTGATTGCTGGTATTAGCTGACAACATGGCGACCACGTCCTCGTAATGATCCAGTGCTGCTGCATCGAAGCGGTCGCTATCGAATGTCAGGCTGCCTGTTTTATCAACACTCACGCCAATATCTCTCATGGCGGAGACAACACCGCTCTTGGTCGATGAATCTCCCATAATTTTGTCAAATACTTGCTGCTTGATGTAACGCACTGCGCTCTGCTCTCTGGCGAGGGCGCCGCTGTACTCGAGATCTTCGTTAGGGACTGAGCTGGTTAAGTCAGTGAGCAACTTATTGAATTCGTTGTAGGCGGCAACGGCTGCCTGCACATTTGTTTTCATAACAGACTTGTCACTACTCACATTTAGACGTACCGCGGTATCTGTGGTCGCTGTCAAGGCGAGGGTGGCGCCGCCAATTGCGTCGGATATTTCGTTGCTGCTGCGGGTAATCGATAGCCCATTGACAGACAAGATGGCATCTTGGGCTGTCTGCAGAGTGTTACCGACGTCGCCAAAGCCTATATCGGGGCTAGAGGAGAGAGAGAATACACTCTGGCTGCCGGTAGCACCGGTTATCATTATCCGGTAATTAGAACCCTGAATACCGGTATCAACCAATCTAGCGGTGACACCTGTGCCAGCGGCATTAATTGCGCTAACGACGCCTGCTGGAGTGGGGTCTGTGACGGCAATGGTTGTGGTGGTCGGGGCATTCACCGCGGTCACGCCAGTCTGTGTTGAGGTCACTGTGTGAGTGCCGCCTGAACCGGTAACGGTGGGTGCGGTTGTGACGGCACCCGTGGTTTTGTAGACAAATTCAAAGCCGTCGCCATTGACATTGCTGGCGACCGTGAAAAGAAGGTCGTCATAGCCTGCGCCATTTTGAATGGCGGCTACTTGACCGGCTATCGATGTGTAGGTCGCGCTGGCGATGCTGACGGTATTTTTACCGTCACCAACAACAAGTGTCGTGGTGGCAGCGGCTGTGGCGCTCACATTGTATTTTGCGGCAACACCAGAAATCGCTGCGGTGGCGCTAATGCCTGCAGTAATAGGCCCTTGCGCACTTGCAATGACACCTGTACCGGCGCTCTTTTGGGTATATGTCACGCCGCTGTTGCCATTGCCAGCGACATTGAATGCAAAGGGCCCTGATGCGGCCGCTTTGGCCTGCAACGCAGCTGCATAGCCTGCAAGGGTTTCAGCGCCGGTGGCGGTGTTACCTGCGGCATTGATCTCGGCCTGGGTGACTGTAATAGTGTTGCCGCTGCCGTCGGTGATGGTGATCGGGCCGCTGGCGATGGCTGTCCGCAGATCGGCTTGTGAGAGGGCCTCTGTATAGGTGCCTGCTCGCGTAGCGCCAACAGACAGCGAGATATCAAATGGCGACGCGTTAAGCACTGTGGTCTTTGAGCTAAATTGGTCAGAAATTGTGCGCTGCCCCTGGGCAAGCTGACTGACAGTTAGATCATAGGAGCCGGCGGCGGCATTGCCAGAGAGAGCGGAGAAGCTGACTTTGTTAATATCAGAGGTAGTTCCAGAGCTGACAGACAGTTCATCGGCATCGTTGAGTTGTTCAAACGCTGTCTTTACCACGCCAAGCTGATAGGCGATCAGGGCATAGCCGGACACGGAGGCTTCGCTTGCGGTGATCTTTTCTTGAATTGCTTCTTGTTGTGGCACCTTGGTGACATCGGTGAGGTTTTTTGCCAGCGCAACAACGTCGATGCCAGAGCCCGCACCCAGGGTTGTTAAAATCTGGGTTGATATGCTGGAGCTTGAACTAGTGGTGGTTTCAGCCATCTCGGGTCTCTAAATCGGGGGATTGGTATCTATCCCTAACAAGTTGGGCGGCGCTTATCTTATGTAATCAAACAAACTCAGCTGCGAAATTTTGGCAAAACTACTCTGCCCTGCTTCGAGCGACATCATCTCCGACGTGAGCTGCGTAATGGCGCTGGCGTAATCCAAATCTTCTGCATTTGACAGCAGTTGCTGATAGCGCGCTTTGACGTCGTTTAACGCATCGGTCTGGAAGTCTGCCATGGCCATGCGACTACCGACATCGGCAATGGCAATGGCGGTGTTCTGGGTCAATTGACTAATTTCACCCAAGCTGCTCTGCATCTGTGCGGTGTTGTTGTTATCGAGGGCCGCAGAAAAGTCATCGAGCACTGAAAAGAAGCCGACGCGTTCAGAGGTGCCGCCTGCAGTTTCACGGACAATACTGGAATACACTTCGCTGCCTGGGCGATTGAGCTGCATCTGGCGCTGATCAGAGATGTCGACCATGATGCGATTGCTGTCGCCCTGATAGACGAGTGTGCCCTGAGCATTTGCAGCGAAGGGCTTTGTCCGGGCCATTGAGCCGGCAAAAACATAATTTCCAGCAACGTCTTGGGTGTTTGCCAGCGATAGCAGTTCATTGCGCAGCGCTTTGACTTCGGTGGCGATAATTTTGCGGTCAGAGGTGCTGAGTGTGTCGTTAGTGGCCTGAACGGCTAGCTCGCGAACGCGCTGCATAATATTTTCAGTCGTCATAAGTGCCGATTCTTCGGCCTTTAAGCGACTGGTTAGGGCGCCGAGGTTGCTGGCGTAGCTGTCTTGTCGGTTCAGCGCGGTGCTGAGCCGTTGAATCAAACCAGCCTGATCGGGGTTGTCGCTGGGACGAATTATTTGTTTCCCAGTGGCAAGCTGCGTTTGCATGTTCGCTACTTTCGACTGTTGCGCTGACATTTGTGCCATGGCGCGTTCAAAAATTTGACTGGTCGAAACTTTCATCTGCCGCTTCCTTAACGAATACTTAATATCGAATCAAATAGTTTTGAGGCTACTTGAATAATCTGTGCCGATGCCTGATACGCCTGCTGAAAGCGTATTAACTGGGCGGCCTCTTCATCGAGACTAACGCCAGATATCTGATCTTTGGCCTCGACGGCTTGATCGTAGACTACCTGCAGGGCATCTCTGGAGATGGTTGCCAGCGCCGCTTTGCTGCCGACAACACTGACTAGGCCTATGTAGGCTTCACTCAGGGTGCGACTGCCATCGATCAATTCTTTGTCTTGCAAGGCAACGATTTTTAGCATGTTGCTGTTGTCGCCAATGCCGTCACTATTACTATCGACAGCAAACACATCGCCTGCAATGGGATTGCCATCAAACGCAATAACAAAGCCTTTGTGTTTTATCTCATCACCGGCGCTGTAGCTGCGCGTGGCGACCACGGTTCCAGTGGCGTCATCAACAATGCTGTACTGATTCGCGCTGGAAAACTGGATAGTGAAAGGCTGTTCAAGGCTCTGCTTGGCGGCCTCGTTGTTGGGTGCGCCAAACCCTGCGCCGACGCCAGCACTGCCAGTACCGGTTACAAATACCGCAAGCTCTTCAGTGACAGGACCGTTGACATAAATGCCCGTACGCAGACCCAGCGTGGCTAAGTCAGCCGGAACGCCTGCGGCGCCAAAGGTTAACCGAATTTCACCGGCTGCCTCTAACTGTAGTTGCCCGACATAGGTTTTATTAATCTGACCCAAGGCGTTTTTGACGGCGCTGCCATTGGGGTTGGATAGGGTAATATTGTCGCCTTCATAGCCAGCGGCGTTGGTAATCTGCAGCTTGCCGTCGTAGGTCACCTTGGCGACGACATTACTCTGGGCGGTCTTGGCGTTGATGGCCTCTGCGAGCGCGGCGGTGGATGTGAGCAAACCGCCATTACCAATCAGCACACCATTAATTTTAACTTGCTGGGTGAAATCAATATTTTCTGCATCGACTTCAATAATGGTTTGCGCGCTGGCGGTAACATTGGTGTTTGCGGCGGCGCTATTGAGCCACGTTGCCATCTGCGCAGCAGAACTGGTGCTGCCGGCGGCGAGAGAAAGCGCTGAGAGGGAAACCCCATTCAACTGCAGGCTATTCGCGGCGATAAGGTCGACGGCGACGGCGGCGTCATTGGTCTGTAGGCGAACATCGCCCGAGGTCGCCGCAGCATTTAATGTTGTGGTGGTATATTCATTGCTAATGCCATTGCTATCGACCAACCAGTCTTTGCGCTCAACATCTCGCGCTAAAAACCCGTAGGTTAAATCGAGGTCGAGGTAAGCCGATGAGCCGGTGGCGTTGAGGTAGTTAGCGCTGTAGGTGCTGTCAGCACTGAACCCTGAGTCACCCGATAGCATTCGGACTTGTTCATTGGCGCTTAATGTGTGACCTAAAACATGCACGCCGTTGCTGGTCATTACCTGAAAGGTGAGATTGCTGTCGTAGGGCACATCGAGCATCACATTCGCTTGGTCGGTCCCTTTTGGAATGACAAATGCTGGAGTGAGATCACTGGCTTTAACCAGCTGCGCAGCGTCTTGGCTCGGGTTGTTACCAAGGGCGAAGATGCTTGCGCCGTATTCAAAGCCGTCAAAGGCTGGCTCTGGCGCGTAGGTTAATGTCACCTTGGCTTCACCAATATTGCTGGCGCTGCCCATTACACGCATGGTCTCTGCGGTGGCAATGGCAAAGGGGTCGCTTTGCAGCAGTCGCATGCCACCTGCCGGACGAGAAATCGGTTCGATATAGAACGTCTCTCCGTCAACCGCAGGGGTTGCGACAGTGACGCTTAATCCTGCGTACTCAAACCCGCGAGCGCTAGGCGCTGCAAGCGTGACTGCGCCTGTTGCTGTGTCTTCAATGCGCCAGCTGTTTTGCTCGTTGACCCATGTCATTTTGAAAGAGGCGTATGCGAAATCGTCTGGCTTGACGACACTGATAGTGATGTCGGCATTGGCATTCCCTGCGGGTGCAGTCACTTGAAATACAGGGTCAATGGCGAATAAATCTGTACCGCGCTGACCGCGCGCATCGAGACCGGAACTGTGAATTTGGTTCACTTCGGCAACCAGTGTTTGCGCCAAGTGGTCAAAACTGTCCATGGCGGGCGCTAAGGTTTGCGTGCGGAAGTTAATCAGTCCGCCGAGCATGCCGCTGTTAACTGTGCTGGCGACGCGTTTGTCGCCATAGGGCTCAATAATTAAATCAACTCGACCGGGGTTGACGTCGTCAAACACTGCACCTAGGTCGTAGGAGACTTTACCTTCCACTAAAATACTGCCCGCACTGCCGCCTAGCCGCGCTGTCACCAGACCTGAGGGGCTTTCCGCAACGTGAATTTTTGTGATCTCTGACATCTGGCGCAATATTCGATCGCGCTGGTCGAGCAGCACTGGCGGCTGGCTGTCGAGGGTCAGTTTTTTGTTGAGCTCTTTGTTCACAAAGGCCAGCTGCTGCGTCAGGCTGTTGAGTGCGCCGACTTGAGTTTCGATGCTCTCTCGCGTTTCATTTTCGACGGCACCCAGCTGCGTTGATAACTCGCGAAAGCGTGATGCCATACCCTCTGCATCGCGCAAAAAGCTGCTGCGCAGGTTGATCGACGCAGGGTCAGCACTCAAGGCGCTGGCGGCGGCAAAAAATTGGTCAAGTGCGCTGGACAGGCCTGAACTCTGCGAGGCCATAATATCGACAACACGGTTGGCGTAATTAATCAGCGGCTGTTGGGTGGACAATTGGCTGCTGCTGTCGCGCAAACTTGATTCGGCAAATTCATCGTAGGCGCGTTCGATATTGTCTAATCGAGCACCCGAGCCAATAAACACTGTGCCCTGCTGACTGGGGCTGTTCTCAGATGTCTCTGACACCTGACGCGAATAACCCACAGTATTGAGGTTGGCAATGTTGTTGCTGACGGTAGAAAGCGCCTGGCGATATAGTTGCGTCGCGCCTGCGCCAATCGATAGAATATCTGCCATAGCCCCCTCCTTTAAAAAATATTACTGATAAAAATTTCTCTAACCCTGACGATTAACGGTGCTGACTGAGCGGTAAAGCTCGTGTGGCATCGCCTCGATCAAGGGGCTTGGGTGGTGCTTTTTCTGTGCTTTGTAGGGGCATGGCGACTGGCGCAGTGGCGTAGGCATCTATCGCTTTGCTCGCCGCACTCTGGGTTTTTACCTGCTCGCTCAACCATTTGCCCATGCCGAACGTTCCGCTGCTGGCCATCACTTGCGAAAGCTCTTCGTGATACATCTGCTCAAAGGTGTCGACGCTAGACGAGCCCATCAAGTCGCTCTTTAAGGGTTCATTGGCTTCGCGCATAGACTTGAAAATCATTTGAATAAACATCGCTTCAAACTGCTGACCCACTTCCTGAGCGGCGTCTGCGTCATCTCTTTTGGCTCTGGCTTTTAGATTGCCGAGACCCGCAAAGTCGAGATAGCTTTTTGCCGAGAGCGTTATATCTTGCATTTAGATCACCACCAGCTCGGCGCGCAGGCCACCTGCACTTTTTAACGCTTCTAAAATAGCGATCAGCGACGAGGGTGACGCGCCCACTTTGTTGACTGCGTCTACGATGTCACGAAGATCAACGCCGGGTTGGAAAAACATGTTGCTGGACGACTCGTCGATGATGATTTCGCCGTTGGTCACGCCCGCTGTTACTCCGCGGCTAAAACCATTTGGCTGGCTAATTTCATTGTTGGCTGAGACTTTTACGGAAATGGTGCCGTGGGTGACCGCAACGGCGGCCACGCGTACATTGCGATTGATAACCGCCGTGCCCGTGCGTGAGTTAACAACAATGCGCGCAGGTGGCTCGCCTGGCGTCACGTCAAGGTTCTCGATCATGCTCATAAAACTGACGCGCTGCGATGAATTAATCGGCGCCATAACAGCGATAGATACGCCGTCCAAGGCACTGGCTACGCCACTACCAAACGTTTTGTTGATCTCTTCGGTGATGGCGTTGGCCGTTGAGAAATCATTATTTTTAACGTTTAGAACAATGTACTCAGTGGTATCAAAAGGTGTCTCCACGAGGCGCTCGATGGTTGCGCCATTGGGGATACGCCCTGAGGTGGGCACACCAATCTGCATACTGGTACCCGCCACGTTCTCCGAGATGCCGGTGACAGTCATGGCGCCCTGGGCTAAGGCATAGGTCTTGCCATCGACACCGCGCAACTGGGTCATAACCAAGTTACCGCCGCGGAGACTTTCAGCGACACCAATGGCTGAAACATTAATATCGATACGCTGACCGGGCTTAACAAACGCCGGCATCTCTGCCGTGACCATCACTGCGGCTACGTTTTCCAATTTCATCTCTTTTTGCGCATTCTGCGCGGCGAGAGAGGCTAACGCATCGCCAAGATCAAAATCACTGACTGGGCCATCGACGCTAACACCCAATCCAGACAGCATGGTTTTTAAGCTCTGAGCGGAAAGAGGAAGATCCTTGCCGTCACCAGTGCCCGCCAAACCGACGACTAGTCCAAACCCAACCAGCTGGTTGGTGCGAACGCCGGCGACATCTGTAAGATCCTTGATGCGGTCCGCAGACACGGTGGATGCCAATAGCGCACAAAATAATACTAGCGACTTCATATTTAACATTTGTCTTGCTCCTAAAACCGCTTAAAACGGCCAGAGTTTATACAGCAGCCCCGTTCCCCAGCCCGGCCTTGACGCCTTGGCTAAGTCACCTGTCCCGCGGTAAGAAATTTGTGCATTGGCAATTCGGCGCGACAAAACGGTGTTGTCAGGCTGAATGTCCGCTGGCCGGATAATGCCTTTAACGCGAATAAATTCGCTGCCTTCAGTAAGCGCTAATTGCTTCTCACCAATGATGACCAAATTGCCATTGGCTAACACCTCGACCACCATGGCGGAGATAGAGCCATTCAGCGATGCCGCTTGACCCGCAGTTCCTTTGCCGTCGCTTGTGACGGTTCCGCCATCCAGCTTGAAATCACTGAAGAAATCGGCGCCACGACCCACTTTTTTTAAGATCGTGTCTTTCTGAGCAATGGTGAAGATATCGTTGGCGGCTTCTCTGCTGGTTGAAATATCGGTGGTTCGCGAGGCCTGCGTGGTTTCACTTAACAGAACCGTTATGAGGTCGCCGACGCGTATTTGGCCGCCTTGATAGCTACGCAGATCGCCAAACAACCCCATGCCATTATCAAAGATTGCGCCTGAAGCTTGCGCTTTCGGTGCTGCAGGCGCGGGTTGTACAGGGGCAAACTGCGCGGTCGGGGTGAGGTCTGGCTGTGAGGCGCAGGCTGTCATTAGGACTGCCATGGCACTCAATATCGCTACTCGCATTCTGTTCATGAGCTGACCTTGTGAATTAGGGTTATAAATTGTTATTCAAGAAACGTAACATGCCGTCTGCAGCAGAAATCGCTTTTGAGTTAACTTCGTAGGCGCGCTGAGTCTCGATCATGTTGACCATCTCTTCGACCACGTTGACGTTTGATGCTTCTAGTGCGCCCTGCATCAACATGCCTGCACCATCTGCACCGGGCAACGCGACAAGCGGATCGCCACTGGCATTGGTCTGTTGCATCAGATTGCGGCCGATCGGCTGGAGGCCGGAGTTGTTGACAAAGCGTGACAACTGCAACTGACCAATCTGGCTAGAACCGCCACCGTTGGCCAATTCAACGGTCACTATGCCGTCGCGACCAATGGTCAGACTGGCAGCATTCGGTGGTACCGTAATGGCGGGCAGAATTGCTTGGCCGCCCGCAGTCACTAGGTTGCCTTCTGCGGATAGCTTAAAGGAGCCATCGCGACTGTAGGCGATGGTGCCATCGGCTTGTTGCACCGAGAACCATCCGTCACCAGAAATCGCCAGATCAAGGGCATTTTCGGTGGTGATAATGTTGCCTTGACCATGCAGTTTTTCTGTCGCAACAACACGGGTACCGGTACCGAGCATCAAGCCTGTTGGCGTCTGCGATTCCGCATCAACCTGACCGCCTGCCGGAACAACGTTTTGATAGAGTAAATCTTCAAACACGGCGCGATCTTTCTTGAAGCCGGTGGTGTTGACGTTGGCCAAGTTGTTGGAAATAACTGACATGCGCGTTTGTTGCGCAGTCAGGCCAGTTTTAGCAATCCAAAGTGATGCATCCATTATTTATATCCTCTTGCGGTACGCCAGCGGGCCTACGACGTTCTCATCATTGTTGACCCAGCCTCGTCGAGGGTCTGGGTTTCTTTTACCAGCTTCAGCTGCAACTCGAACTGGCGGCTAAAATCGAGCATCTTTACCATGGTGGCAACGGGGTTGACGTTACTGCCTTCAAGTGCGCCTGAGGCAACGCTTGCCGGCTTGGGCCCACTGGTAAAGTCTCGCCCTTTTAACGCCTCGGCGCGCGGCTCAAATAAGCCATCTGGGCGACGCACCAATTGTGTTTCACTCGCATCTCGCAGCATCAATTTACCTACCTCAATGGCGGGCACATTCGGCTCTGAAGGCATGGATGCAAAGACGGTTCCATCGGGGCTGATACCCAAAATATTGCCAAGAGGTACACTGATGGGACCACCCTCGCCAAGAATCAGATGTCCTGCTGCGTTCTCAATCAGCCCTTCACCGTTCACCCGCAGATCACCGCGGCGGGTAAAGGCAGTGGCGCCATCAGCCGTCTGAACACCCAACACTGTCTGATCATTCATTGCAATATCAAGTGCGCGTCCAGTACTGATAGGCGTGCCGGGGCTTAGATCAATGATGTCTTTGATCACGAGACCTGGCTGGAAACGCGAATCGAAGCCGGGGCCTTCAATTTTCACTGCCGAAGAAGCAATCTGAAAACTGTCCTTAAAGCCAACCGTCGAAACATTGGCAAGGGCGTTGGTAATTGCCGCCCTCACCGTTCCCTGGCTTTGCATGGCGGACAGTGCTGTGTAAGCTAATTTATCCATTTCAGATTCCTCTTATGGCCGCTTAGGTTTAACCGCGGATCTGGATAATGGTCTGGGTCAACGATGAACTGGTTTCAATCGCTTTCGCATTCGCTTGGAAATTTCGCTGAGCGGTAATCAAGTCAACCAACTCGGCGGTCAAATCCACGTTTGAGCGCTCTCGAGCACCCGCTCGAATGGTGCCAAAACCGGCTGAACCAGGCTCACCGTAAGTAGCTTCTCCCGATACTGATGTCGCGTAGTAACTGGTATCACCCACCTGACGAAGACCTTTTGGCGTGGCAAAGTTAGCCAAAATAATTTTGCCCAATGACTTTTGCGAGCCGTTTGAATAACTGGCCACGACCAGTCCGTCGTCACCGATATTCACCCCCACCAAGTCACCTTCTGGCGCTCCGTTCTGAGACTGGCTCAAAACAGAAAATGGGCTGTTAAACTGGGTACTGTTGTCGTAATTCAGCGTGATATCACCACCGGTGATACCCGCACTCTCTAACTTAACCCCAGCAACTGGGGATACAAGCGAACCACTGGTATCAAAGGTCAGTTCACCTTTGTCCAAGAAAATCGGCGTCCAGTATGGAACGTCGTTGGAATCGAACTCGCCGCCGTCAGTCGTCTCAACCCAATCGCCATCTTTTGTCTGCGTGACATAGACAGTGCTCGTGCCTCTAGTATCTGGGAACAATTCGATAAAGGTCGATGCAGAACCAAACCCTGGTGCAATATTCTCAAGGCCCCAGTCAGCATGGCCGGCAACCTGAATAAACGAGTTATCGGTTGTCGTTGAACCGGTGATCTGCAAGGTTTCTGTTGCATCTTGGTAAGACACAGTTATGCCTGACACGGAGCGACCTAGAGAGTCGGCCATGAGGTTAATTTTTTCTTGCAAGTGCTCAGTGAATGTTCCGATTGAATAAAGTCCTTCGGTCAATTCAATTTGAGCAGAGATGGAATCAATAATGACCGTCATCGAGCTATTGTCAGCGTTCACCGAAAACGATTTGCGTGGATCAATGCCCATCGGGTTACCGGTGACGACCGCAGGTGTTGACACCTGACCGCGAACGGCTGGGACGTTGTAAATTTGTGATGTCTCTGGCTCAACCACGTTGCCAAGCTCTGAAATGCCAAACATTTCAGTAGCCAGCGTTCGCTTGGCATCGGTTGCCAAGGTTCCATCAGCAGCGGCCAGGCTTATCGCGAGACTTGAGGTATCGCCGGTGGTTCCTGAGGAAATCGTAAATGCGCCCTCAGAATAAGTCACTTTCATACCAAAACGCTGATCGCGAGTAGCACAAATATTGGTGCCGTTTGGCAATACGCCACGAAGCAGCGTGTCAGCTTCATCCCGATCAAGCGGTAATAATTGGCTACCAAACGTCGATGGATCGGCGGCATCATACGTTTTCTGAGCGGGCAGCCCAAAAACGTTATTGCCGGTCGCAGGCGATCCAGAATTTAAATACAACGGATCTGTAGAGCTACCGTTTTGAATAAAACGGAAGCCTTGGTTAGCAAAGTCGTAGCTCACTGAAACATCAGAGAAGTCAGCTGAGTTAGCTAAGGCTTGGTTAATCGCAAAGGCTAAGGGCTCTGCTGCAACAACACCATCCCAACCAGCGACGTCCGCTGCAACGCTTGTGTACTGCGCAAGAATAGTCGGGATATCAAGATTAATTGTCTGGGCGCCATCGGCACCGCGACGAATAGTCAGCGACTGGCTTGACGCGGCAGAAAGATCAAATCTCTTACCATCGCCAAAGCGCTCATTAATAATATTGGTCAGTTCAAAGGCGATCTCAGCACCAGACAAAGGTATCTGAGTGCCGGCAAGATGCTCAAGACCGATACTGACAGGTGTCGAATCATCGATGTTCAGGGTAAATATGCCCTCAAGCTGCTCGCGCGTGAAGACAGTGAAATCAACACCGTCACTGTTATTGGTTAAATTGAGATCATCGGCATAGGTCGTGTCATCACCAATCATCAGCTTTGCGCTCGCAGGCACAGATTGAGTCGGTTCAGACAGCACGTCGTAAGAGTACTTCTTATAAAGAGTACCCTGCGTAATCAGGTATTTTTCACTGTCAGCACTGGTACTTTGCAGTTCCAGCAGCTCAGAGCGAGTTTTCAACTCGCCGTACTTGTTAATGAAGTATTGGTCGCCCGCTGTGTCTGACGCCTGAATCAGCGCAGTGTCGACAGGCTTGTCATCGATATAGACATAGGTCTGCCACTTGTTGGTGGGCGAGTCAGCTGTCGCATTAGCGGTCTTGACGTAGTAAATCGTTGCCAAGTTTGCCGACCCCGATGTGCCGTAGACGGTCAGAGACGTTGTTTTGTGGTAAGTGTCTGGCTTGTCCGGATTAAAGGTTGCATTGATCGGCGTTACTTCCGACGGCAAGTTCAAACCCAACTCGACTTGAGTGGTTGGCAAGAACTCGGATACCGTGGAGCGCGGAATTGTCAGCGCGCTAGGATCAACGCCAAAGTCCGCCTTGTTAGTCGAATCCACCGGCAGAGACTGCAATGCTTGACCAGCACTGTTAACCATCTGGTTCTGCTCGTTGAGCATAAAGGCGCCGTTGCGCGTGTAGATTTTAGTGCCGTCTGACGACTCAAGTGGGAAAAATCCGTCACCAGTAATGGCCAAATCCAGCGAGTTTGCAGAGAATTCGATGTTGCCCTGACTGAACTCTTGGCTCACCTCTTTGAGCGACACACCGCGGCCCACAACACTGGACGCTTTTTCCAATGGTGATGTCGCAAAAATATCGCCGAAGTCTGTGTCAGATCGCTTAAAGCCACCGGTGCCGGAGTTGGCGATGTTGTTAGATGTCACGGCCAGCTGAGTAGTAGCGGCATTTAGTCCTGTTAATGAGGTATAGAATGACATAGATTATTTCTCCAATTGCCTTTAAATTCTTTAATTAAATTGCGATTCGTTCAATTTCAGCGAGAGCGACAAAAACGCCATCTCCAACTTCAAGGGTTATTTGTTGTGCGTTCGGGTCCCAGCTAACACTCTTTACATCTGCCATGGTTGTCACTGGCACTGTTTCAAGCTTGCCATTCACAACAGCACTCGCGGCCATCATGTAGCTGCCTTCAGGTACGATCGCCCCGGAGCGATCGCGGCCATTCCAGTTCAATTCCGCGCGGCCGGGCAATTTACCGCCTTGGGTGTCACGGTAGATAAGCTCACCCGTTGTCGGGTTGTAAACGCTAAAAATAATTGATTCAGCGCCACGGTCGAGGTTGATTGAGCCTTGAGTAATTTCACCGTTGCCGCCGGTGAAGTGACCACCCGCAACCTGCACCTTCTTGCCAACCAAGTTAGCGCCCGCAACCATTTGATCTTGACGCATGCCGCTGACCATATTGTCCAGAGAACCCTGCATACCTTTAATGCCCTCGAGGGACGAAAACTGTGCCAATTGCGAGACAAACGCTTCGTTAGCCATCGGGTCTAGAGGATTCTGGTTTTGCAGCTGAGCGGTAAAAAGCGTTAAAAACGCATCTTTACCCAGCTCGTCCTCGCCATACTTAACGGTCTTTTGTTGTTCGAGATACTGGTCGCTGGTGAGAAACGCTGTATCAGTGACTGTGCTTACCATGATGTTTTACCTTAGGCCTTTGTGATATCGAGGGTGCGCATCATCAGTTCGCGCGCCGTGTTTACCACTTCTACATTGTTTTGATAGCTTCTTGCTGCGCCCATCATTTCAACCATTTCTGTCACTTCGTTGACATTTGAGCTGTAAACAAAACCGTCTTTGTCCGCCAAGGGATTGCCGGGATCATGCATTTTTTTATTGAGCGCGGTGTCATCAACCATGCCTGAAATTTTTACACCGCCGATAAACTGTGAACCCTGAGTCAATTGGCTCTGTTTTAGCAGTGCTTCAAAAACGGGGCGCTTGGCCTTGTAGGCATCGTCCGGCGAACTTCCGACAGTGCCAGCGTTTGCCATGTTGGATGCAGTAGAGTTCATGCGTACCATCTGTGCATTCATCGCTGATGCGGCAATACCAAAAATATTATTAATCGACATACTTATTCTCCTCGGAGTGCTTTTCGCACACCGCTGATATCATTTTCTAAAAACCGTAATGTGGCCTGATACTCTGCCGCCGCCTTACCGTAGCGCGCGTGCTCAACAGAAATCTCCACTGTGTTTCCGTCGAGTGCCGTGTTGAAAGGTATGGTGTAAACCATTTCGCCTTCACCCCTAGCTGAAGCAGACCCTATGTGCTTAGCATGGGTCGTGCGGATGCCATCACCCTGGTCCAAATTTTTCAAAACGTTCTTGAAGTCAACGTCACGCGCCTTAAACCCTGGGGTATCAGCGTTGGCGATATTGCGAGATATCACCTCCATGCGTTGCGCGCGCAAGCTCAGTGCTTTTTCGTGTAGGCCAAAGGCTGCATCAAACATTTTCATCATCTATCCACTCAAGTTATTGAAACTTGTTCCGATATTGACAGTTACTGACTCAAAATAAGTCTCCCAACAACAGTGATGCAAAAGCAATGCCAATTACTGCATGATTGCCGCATTGGAATAACAACATTCAATTAATTCAATGGGTTAATGATAATCAAAGTGCTCGCCACAGAAGCCTATGCCGCTTTTGTGGCATGTATTTGCCGGCGGCAATTGCCGCTATGTCGGTATTGCGTCACCCAAGTTCAGCACGCATACTGCCGTCATGAAAAATATCACTGTCCTTTTAATGGTGCTTCTAACAGCGCTCTTAAGCCTCAACGCTCACACTGATGATGCGGAGTTCGCGAGCATTGATAATCATCAACAGCTGGTCAGTCAGACTCAACATTGGGTGGCGCGCGAACGGAATTTGGATCCGTCTCAGATTGATGTGCGGTCAACGGATCGACGGCTAAGAATCCCTCACTGTCGTGAGCCCTTTGAATTTGCGTTTGCCTTTCAGTCGAGCCAAAAGACAATTAAAGCGCAGTGCCCAGACACTGGCTGGCAAGTGTTTTTAGGCATTACAGTGCATGTGCAAAGCGAAGTGCTGCGCTATCGCCACGACCTAAACGCGGGTCATATTCTCAGCCCTGACGATGTGTCCCTAGACATTATCGATAATCCTGCCGCAGGAACTATTGTCGATGTTGCTGATCTGCGCGACACAAGTCTGTTAGTTCCGGTGAAGTCCGGTGACCTTGTCTCCCGCCGGCAACTGGCCGTGATGCTAGAAGTATTCGAACTAAAGCGCGATATTCCCGCTGGCGAAATTATCAGCCGCGCCGACATTAGCGTGATCAGGCAAAGAGAGTCGTCTCTCACAGACAGTCAATCCTTCTCGCTGCAGCTTCTCGACAGTGGCGTAGCAGCGAGCAACCTAAATAAAGGTCGAATACTCTCTCGCTACGATATTAAAGAGAGACACCGAGCGCTAGTCATACAGAAAGGTCTTGCGAGGGGCCAAGTGATTACGCCCGAAAACGCTGTAATAGCAGACTATTACGGCAAACTGCCAACCGATGCGCTGTCGGACTACGACAGTGTTGAGCAAATGCACACCATCCGTAATTTGCGCGCTGGCGCAGTTCTGAGGCTGTCGGATTTGACGCCATCAAATGTCATTAATAAGGGTGATGATGTCCAGCTCTCGATCAGTAACGGCGCTCTTGAAGTGACACTCACCATGACTGCCCTCAACAACGCGCGTTTGGAACAGCGTGTAATCTTGATGAATCCTGAGTCAGGTGAAAAAATTCAAGCCGTTGCCACTGGCCCTGGGCGCGCGCAGGGGCTGTAATTTAAGGTTAAAACGATTTGCCCAACGACGTCCGAGGCACACATAAATTAATTACAAATTCCGCTATAGAAAAATTAACTGCTGTCGATATACTAGTTGTGAAGAAGAAACTTTGGGCTAATAGACCCGAAAGGTAGATTAAAATGACTGACGGTATTTCAAAAGTAACAAGAGGCGCGATTGAGCTCAATACGGCTGCTGATAAAGCAAGAGCACGTCAGCCAGAGGCAGGCATTGAACCCCAAAGCGCAACAAAACACGCTTCCGCTAACGACGAAGTGATTTTCAGCAAAGCTGTAGAAACTGCTTTCTCACGCAGTGAGTTTGACGCAGACAGAGTTGCTCAAATAAAAAGCGCTATCGCTGAAGGCAGTTATCCCCTTGACGAGCGTCGCATTGCCGAAAGCTTTGCCGCGATTGAACGCATGCTGGGCGGCAAGTAAGCAGCGAAGCCCTTGCCCTCATTGTTAAAAATAGATTTTACATTTAAAGTAGATTTTCACGGCGCGCATCCAACTGCGCGCAACACCATAAGCGCGGCGCAAGATTATCAGCCGCGCTTCTCTATAAGTACCTTTATCCGTTATTGCGCTTTCGTTACAGCTTACTTAAACGTATGCTTGGCAAATGACTAACTCCAATACAGACTATCTCAGCCAGATTATCCACAAAGCAAATGCCCTTAAACGTTTGTTGGAAGGCGAATTCGACGCGTTAAAAAAGCAAGATTTGGCGACCTTTGAAACACTGCAAACTCAAAAAATGACAGTGTTAAATTTTCTCTCAAGCGAGGAGTTGCTGGCGCAAATAAAAGCCTACAATGCCGACCCCAGCAAAGCTCAAGAGAATAGCGTTATCTGGGACCAAATGATGAATTTAATTGCTGAATGCAGAGATTTGCACCGACGCAATGAAGTGCTTATTAATCATAAATTAGACACTATTCGTGGGGCATTGCAGACAATTCAATCACCCGACCCGCTCAATAGCGTTGAAATCTATGATCGACTAGGCAAGATGCGCCCAAACCGCAACCGCAAACCTGTGGCTGACGCTTAGAATACTTCCGCTAGGAGCAGCTCCCCCTAGCGGGCTAGCTTTTTTCATCGCCCGGCTGCATGCCTTTCAACCAGTACACCCACGATAAAATCACCGATACTGTCACGTATAGGCTCTCTGGAATTTCGTCATTTATTTCAAGCTGAGACAGCAGCGCCACTAATTGCGGATCTTCGGCAATGTGTATGCCCTGCTTTTTTGCCTGTTCAATAATAAGCTCAGCTAACTCCCCATCACCCTTCGCGGTCATGGCCGGCACCGAGCGCTTTCCGTACTCTAGTGCAACTGCCTGTCTTGTGCGTTTTCCGTTCATGTGCTGATATCTACCATCTGACCGCTACCGGCGACGCCCTCGCGGGACGACGGGCGCGGTGCATTTAAGACTGACAACTTTACCAAGGTAAGCCCAAAACGTTTAAGCTCAAACTCAAGCTCGCTAGCCGCATTCTCTGCCATTTGCGCAACACCCGGCCGTGGTGCCCACATGGTCATTTCAATGCTTCCCGCAGATTTTAAGGTAGTTTTTAACCACAATTCCCCTAAAGCCTCTGAATCAGTGTGCAAATTAATCACCCAATCAGCAGCATCGGACAGTCGGTTGATGGGGCCGCGCCGAAACTCTATAGCAACCGGATTAGCATCGACAAAAGGCATCACAAAACTGTAACTCGCCTCTCTTACTTGCTGCGCTTGCACGCTCTCAAGCTGCCTGCCTTCAATCTCATCAACAGCTCGCTCAAGCTCTCCGATAATTGGGCTATTGGCTGGAAGCAGCCGCAACAGTGCGCGCAAGGTTTGCTTGAGATCGAGTCCCGAAGGCACTGCGCCGGCTCCCAGCAACGCCTCGCCAAACAAGCCTGAATTGGCGAGTCCTCGACGAATCACCTCTGGCGACAACCGGACCATGGAGTGCAGCAGCGTTAGGCGCAGCTGAGCGGCATCGCTGCCGAGCTGGCCCAGCAAGCTATCAAGCCCTCCCTGCCGCATAAGAGTCGCGAGCACCGACGGCTGATCTGGACGATGAAGCAGGCTTAACAAACGAGGGGACAACGATGTAGGGCCTGCGCTAACGGCTGTTGAAGCCGCGCGGGCCACTGGCACCAACGTATGCCCGAGAGGGGACACTTTGACTCGCAATTCGATCTGATCGCCAGGCTTGAATCGGCCAGCGCCGGGCCAGTCAAGTTCCCGCTTATTGAGCACAAGTTTGAGCATATCGCCGCGCGCTGCAATAACCGCCTGAACAATCTGGCCGTCTTTTAATCCGAGATCTTTGGCCGCTTGAGCAGCAACCTGAATGGCAACTGAACCCTCAAGGAATATCGGCGTGGGACGCGCGGTGAAATTAATAAGCTCGGGGCCTAACACATGAGTCGCCTATTTTTGCGTTCGCCGCCCATCCCACTAGGGCTGAGCAAATCTTTAAGGGTATTTAATCCAAGAGCCGCGGTCTTGCCGTTTAGCTTTCTTCGTATCCGCCTGCTCGGTGAAAATCACATTGTGAATATCGTCTGCACCTGGCAACCGCAGCTTCTTGTTCGCATACATCCAATTTGGGTTGTCGCGCTTAAATGCATGAGGGTTGGCCTTAACTATGGCTTGACGCAAAATGGATTTATTGACCGGCAAATTAGGCAACATTTTGGCAATAATATGATCCACAGTGTCGCCAGGAAGGGTTTGATAGTAACCGTCGTTCGCCTGACCTTTTGCGGAACTCGGCGCAAGGCGCTGCACATCTTTTACCAGCTGTGCTAGGGCTTTTTCAGCGCTCTCTGATTGGGCACCGGCCGCGCCTGCGAGCAACAGAAGGGTCATCGCCACCGCGCTGCGGAGAATGTTTTGTAATTTGAACATAACGCCAGTCTCACTTATTTGGATTAAAAATATACCGCAATATACTGCGAATACTGTCGGTCTAGCGACCCTGCACTGTCCGCCGGTAGGCCGGCGATAATATTAATGATGGCACTGTGCTGATTCACGGCTGTCACTTCCGCGAGCAGCAATTCACTCACTGCGGTAATGTCGGAGCCCTTGCCAATAATATCAGGGGTGCGACTCAGTAAAAATTGGTCGCCCATCGTCACACCCGCAACAACACCTGCATTAATGGTCAACTGATCGTTAACTAAGGGAACCCGATTAACATGGTAATAGTGCGGCCTGCAGCTCAGCACCTCGTTCGCCTCTGCCACAAACTCTGCGGCAATAGCCTGCAGTTGCTGATTAAAAGACTCCGGCAACGGCGATTTGTCATATCCGCGAGCAAGCCGCGGGAATTCAATAAATTTTGTGGCGCTAGCAATAGGTGCCCGTGTCACAGCATCAACCAATTGCAAGTCATAGGCGAGTATGGCCGCGGGCCATGGGCTATCGACTGCAAGCAGCGACAGCTTCGATGCAGCCCAGTCGCGCGCCTGTGATGCCTTGAGGCGTGTGTAACGCAGCGCAAAATCCCAGCCGTGTTGCTGACCTTCACGCAGCGTTGACTGACGCAAATTCGCCTCAATCGCATAAGGCGGTTTGCTACTGCGGCCCAACGCGATTGACTGGTAACCACCGAGCTTGGGGCCGGTCAGCTCTGCCGACCAACCATCTGACTGGTTCAGCACTTCAGTCAATGCCTGTCCAGCCTTGTCTGAAATTTCACTGAGATAGTAATCACCGAGACGCGTGTCTTTGGCGATCAGACCTTCCGTAATCAGTACCTCTCGGCGCAAGCCAGGACGACTATCGTCGCAGGCGGAATCTGATTGCAGGTCTACCTTCAGTTTTGCGACAGACACACCGGCTTCTTCAAGGTAGGATACAACGCGCACGCCGCGCACATTGGACTGGCTGGTGACCAAAGATGACTCATGCAGCACGCCTCGCTCGTCGATAAAGCCACTGCTTGCCAACGTCATTTCACGGCCAATACTGAGTTCGATCAGCGCCTGCTTGATAGCCTCAAGGCGCTGGCCAGCGTTGAGTCGCTCAGAGGACTCTGCCGTTGTTTCTGTAGTCTTTTCTGCAGCAACTTCTGCAGTAACGTCCGCAGTAACTTCTGAAGCCACCACAGGGGTACCCTGAACGACAGTCAACAACCCAAACGCAAGCAGCCATTTCGGCATGCATAAAAAAACCGCGCGAGGCGCGCTACACGCGTTAGGGGTGAAATAATGACTCAGTGATCTCATGACTGTGGCCGCTCAGCTAACGGGCTTATTGCCCTGCACTGGCTGTCATCTGCTGCAAATAAAGCACACGCAAGTCACGCACAATATCGCGATCAAGTGACAGGGTAACCTCGTAGGTATCATCGCCCACTGGCGTGATGCTGACTAAATAAGCGCCATAAATCACACCCTGCACACGCGCGCGAAAGGTATCACTCTCAACAATCATCTGGCCAACGGTTGTATTAACATCGAGGTACTGACCGTACACCTGCTCCATCAGCGAGCGGTACGCGTCTAACTTTGACGCTCGTATCGCCAGTAACCGCTGTTGAGCTGGGTTGTCATGGGCCTGGACGTTGATCACAGCGTAACCCGTTGCACGAATATTGCCTTTTTCGTTGATCATAGTCTCAACCGCTGCGGCATTGTATTCATCCATAGTCGTTGAACAACTGGTCGCGAGCACAGCAATGCTGCTCAGCGCGATGATTTTTAAAGCCTTTCGTACAATCATTTTCATGGGAACCCCTGCCACATTCGAATCAATTAGTTACTGCCTGCCCGCACCGTGTCACTTTACACCGCGCATCAAGCCGCCTACCTGTCTCCTTAGTATCGACAGATCAGCGCAGCTCTTTAGCATTATTACCCGTTGAATCACGAGCGGTTTGGGTCGCGCGACGTCACACTGTTAAGTTGATGGCACAGATATTGCTTAGTTTGGTTACAGATGAAAGAAAGATACGACTCACAAAATGTAATGTACTGTTTTTATTGGATTTTAATTAATGGCTAGCGCAATACTGTCAAACATACGACACGACCTGTCGAAAATCGAACTGTCCACGCTGGGTATTCCCATGCTGGTGCTGTTGATTATCTCTATGTTGATATTGCCCCTGCCTGCAATGCTTTTGGATTTTTTGTTTACGTTTAATATTATTCTTGGCTTGGTGATCATTATGGTCGCCATCAACAGCTCCAAGCCTCTCGACTTCTCGTCTTTCCCCTCTATCCTTCTGCTGGCGACCATGCTTCGCCTTGGCCTAAATGTGGCCTCTACAAGGTTGGTATTGGTGAAGGGCCATGAGGGTCCAGACGCTGCCGGCAAGGTCATTGAGGCCTTCGGCGAGTTTGTGATCGACGGCAACTATTTAGTCGGTTTTATTATTTTTTCTATTCTGATGATTATTAATTTTATCGTTGTGACCAAGGGCGCTGGACGTGTGTCCGAAGTTATCGCGCGCTTTACGCTCGACGCCATGCCCGGTAAGCAAATGTCGATCGACGCCGACCTCAATGCAGGCGTAATTGATCAGGAAACGGCAAAAAGACGACGTGAAGAAATTTCACAAGAGTCTGACTTTTTTGGTTCGATGGACGGTGCCTCCAAATTTGTTCGCGGCGATGCCGTTGCCGGCTTATTGATTCTAGTTATCAACATTATCGGCGGGCTGATTATTGGTATCGGCCAACACGACATGTCCTTTAGCGACGCCGGGCGAATCTACGTATTACTGACCATCGGTGACGGCCTCGTTGCGCAAATTCCCTCGCTGCTACTGTCGCTAGCCACAGCCATTATTGTAACGCGCGTTACAACGTCGGAGTCCATGGCCGAGCAGGCCAAAAGCCAGCTTAACAACCCCCTGGCATTTTTTGTCGCCGCGGGCATCTTAATTTTGCTCGGCTTAGTGCCCGGCATGCCACACCTTATGTTCCTCTCCCTGGGTATGGGAGCGGCTGTCTTAGGGTATCTCATGTCCCAAGACACACAGAAGCGCGCCCTCGATGTGCGCACTGAAGCCGCCAATGCGAAAACAGCTGAAGCCAAGCGCGAAGAACTCGGCTGGGACGACGTCGACCAAGTCGATCTTGTTGGGTTGGATATTGGCTATGGTCTTATACCTTTAGTTAATCCAGATACAGGTGGACAGCTGCTGCCACGAGTCAAAGGCGTACGCAAAAAGCTCTCTGCCGAACTCGGCTTTCTGATTCAGCCCATTCGTATCCGCGACAACCTCGACCTTGCGCCAGACGTTTATCACATTGTCATGAACGGCGTGGTGCGCGGCAAAGGCACAATAAAAGTGGGCCGTGAAATGGCCATCAACCCCGGACAGGTGCATGGCAAGCTGGAAGGAACAGCGACTAAAGAACCCGCCTTTGGGCTCGAAGCGGTTTGGATTGACCCTTCGCAGCGAGACTATGCGCGCACTCTGGGCTATACCGTGGTCGATGCGGCCACCGCCATTGCAACCCATCTCAACACACTATTGCGCAGCAATTCGTCAGAGTTACTGAGCCATGATGAAACACAACAGTTACTCGACAAAGTGTCAGCCCGCGCGCCCAAGCTGGTGGAAGATCTTGTACCGGGTAAATTACCCTTGGCTACCATCACCAAAGTGCTGCAAAACATTCTTGACGAATCTGTCTCCGTCAGAGATATGCGGACAATTATCGAAGTACTGTCGACGGAAAGTGCGCGTACACAAGATGCCGATGAACTCACCGCGGCAGTGCGCCCACGACTCGGACGAATGATTGTGCAAGGCTTAGTCGAAATAAACGACAGTCTTCCGGTGATTACACTCGAGCCGTCACTCGAGCAGATGCTGCACAATGTGTTACAGCAAAGCAGTGCCAATCAAGGCTTGATCATTGAGCCAAAACTAGCAGAAGGCTTGTTCAAGGCTCTCGCAGAAAATACCGCCGATGTCGAAAATCAGGGTCTACCCGCAGTGCTGGTAGTGTCGCCTGGCATTCGCCCTTGGCTGTCGAAAATCATACGTCATCGACTTTCGGACCTTACTGTACTCTCCTACAGTGAGATTCCTGAAGATCAAGCAGTCAAAGTGGTGGCTACCGTTAGCATCGCCGATAAGCAATAATTTTAGGTACTTGGATAATGGAACTACAACGCATTCTCGCCTCCGACACACGAACCGCGATGGACAAAGTTTTCAGCCTCTACGGCGAAGACGCCATGGTGGTTGCCAACAATAAAGTCAAAGGGCAAACAGAAATTATTGTTGCCATCGACCTCGTGCGTCAGGTCACAGTCGCCATGACCAAAACACCGGCGTTGGTTCAAGGACTGCCTGTAGAAAAGGACTTTGGATCCTTTATAGAATCCCATCTATCCCCTGCTGATGAGCCAGACGATCACGCCGAAACTACAGCAGTAGCGCAGTCATCACCGCTTGCCTTCGGCTCCCTGTTTGAACCCCGTGACTTAAACAAAGCGCCGCCACTCGACCCTCTAGTCGCAACGCCCCTTGATCAAGTTGAGGCATCTCTCGATGGCGAAAACTATAAAGGCGCTGCTGAACGCGAATTCTTAAAAGCCCGCGAAATCGTTGACCTAGTAAAGCGTGAACTCGAAATCATGCGCGGCGAATTTAAACTCGCACAACAGCGTGAATCGTGGAGTGGCGCACTCTCTGTGCCCGAGGAAATGCGCCCATTAATTGAAGCGTTTAATGAAACCGGTATGCCAATGGGACTGCGTAGCTTGGCAGTAGAGATTATTAATCAAAACAACTCTATGCTAGATGCCTTAACGCAGATCTGCGAAGAGATTGGAAGCAGTATTCCAGCGATAAATTTGCTCGACAATCTAGCGGGGCTGCACATTATCGCCGGCAGTTCTGGTGCAGGAAAAACCTTGATGGCAGGGCGCATTGCAAAGCAAGCCGCCGCGAATTACGGCGACAACGAAGTTGCCTTGATCAGCTTTAATGATCTGCGCATCGGCGCCTGGACACAAACGCAAATCATTGGCGCGCAAGCAGGCGTCGAAACATTTCGAGTCAACTCTGTTGAGACACTTCTGCAACTGATCGACGAGCTCAGCACGCGAAAGCTCACCATAATCGATACGTCTGGCGTTGATGTGGAAAAACAAATTATGGCCCTCATTAAGGCGATGCCACAGGCGAAGAAGCACTTAGTGCTAGCCGCTGACGCCTCTGAGGCCTCGGCCAAACGTCACTTGCATGCAAGCGGCATTGAATGGGACTCGGTGATGCTCTCACGCCTTGAAGCGCGAGTGCATCCCTGGAGTATTATTCATACGTTGATGGCGAACAAAACCCCCGTGTCGGTCGCAGCGATAAACCCCAATATAACTGAGCCAGCGATTCCGTTAACGGGAAATAACTTAGCCCAGCAAGCCCTTTCACAACTGCCGATTCATTTCGTTTGACTAGGTATGAGTGATCAACGAGAATGCAACAGGCGATAGTTTTAGATTGACAGAACATTGACAGAACAACAAAGACCTGCAAATGCTCTATTCTGCAAGGTCGTCATTAAAAGAACATACGAAAAGAACGCGCGCACAAGGAAACTACTCAGTGCAAAGAACAGGTATCAGCTGGTAACCCGCTGACACCTGTTAATTAAAATCTGAAGAGTTGAAAGCAATATATGGCTAAAGCGTCCACTCAAATTATTGGCGTCGCTAGCGGCAAAGGCGGTGTTGGTAAAACAACCGTCTCCATTAATCTCGCGGTTAAGCTTGCATCACTTGGCAAAAAAGTGATGATTTTCGACGCCGATTTAGGTCTAGCCAATGCTCAATTAGCGTTGGGTATTCGTGCACCGTTTAACTTTAGCCATGTAATGTCGGGTGAAAAAACCCTGTCTGAAGTCATTATTGATGGTCCATCTGGCGTTAAGCTAGTGCCCGGTGCTAGTGGTATTCAGCATATGGCTTCATTGACCGGCACGCAAACTGCCGGAATTATTCAAGCATTTTCTGAAATCGAAGATGAGTTGGACTACCTAATCGTGGATGTGGCCGCAGGCCTGTCAGATGCCGTTATGGCGTTCATGAGTGCCTGCCAGTACCGTATTGTCGTTCTTAAAAATGAGCCCTACTCTATTGCAGATGCCTACGGCACGATCAAAGTCATGATGCAGCAGCACAATCTGGATCGAATTCTGCTAGTGCCCAACGGCGTCGAATCGCAAAAAGAAGGCGAGCGCCTCTACACTAGCATTAATTCGGTTATTCAAAATTTCTTGGGCGGCCAGGTTAAATACCTCTACTCCATCTCTGCTGACGATATGGTTGTTCGCTCAATTAAAGCCTCACAGCCGCTCGTCACCTATGCGCCGACCAGTGCTGCGTCGAGAGATTTCACGCAACTAGCCAAACAAGTTATGGCGCTGGACAGTGAAGTCCCTATGAGTGGGAAAATTCAGTTTTTTGTTGAGCGGGTAGCTTCTCAAATGGCGAATCGGGGCTAAACCCAAGATGGTAGATATGCGAGTTTACCAAGATATTCAAAATGCGAGCCAACCGAACGTTTCGCTTTTGAATCATATTGGACTCGTAAAAAGAGTGGCTCTGCACCTTAAAGCACGTCTGCCAAATTTTATGGAGCTTGAAGAGTTAATCCAAGTTGGCATGATTGGTTTAATTGAAGCGGATAAATCCTTCGATGCGAGTAAGGGCGTCGACTTTGAAATATTCGCGAAAAACCGTATCCGCGGCGCTATATTGGATCAGGTTCGCAAGATGTCTTATTTGCCGCGTTCGGCAATCGTAAACATCCGCGAACATAACGAAGCCACCGCAGAGCTGACGGGCATGCTTGGTCGCGCGCCCACTCAGTCTGAGCTTGCCGAGCACATGGGCAAAGATGCCGAGACTTTTCAAAAAGAGCGCACACACGCGCACCGTTTTCAAACGGTTTCATTTGAAGATCAAACATCTGACTCGGTTGATTTACCTAGCGACCACGACAATGAACCAGAAGAAAATTTGCTCGAAGAACAGTTAATGGATGCAATGGCAGACGCCATAAAACGCCTGCCAGAACGAGATAGAACAATCGTCTCACTTTATTACGTCGAAGAGCTTAACCTGAAAGAAATTGGCGCCGTGCTGGACATAAGTGAGTCTCGGGTCAGTCAAATCTTATCCGCATGCGCATCCAAGCTGCGGGAGTATATGAAAGACCACAGCGACTACTAGACGCTAACGAATTTAGGTACAGGTGATAAAATGGGACTGGGACTATTTAAAGAACGGGCAGCAAGAAAAGCCATGGAAGAGGCCAAGGCCGCCTATTTAAAAGCAACGAAAATTAGCGGCGTGTCGCGTGAATCGCACATGTTTAAAACCCGTATCGGTGCGCGTTCACGTGCACATTTGGATAAAGTATTTATCGAGGGAGCGGAACAGGCGACCGCGTATCAAGAGCTCTGCTTGGCGGCCATGTCAGCTGGCAGCGAGCGCCCGCAAATGCCTGAACCAAAACCGTTCCAAACAGTAAAATCACAAAAAGATATTATTTATACATACGTGCCGAGTGAGTTCGCTAAAGAAATGTTCATGTTAGGCACCATGTACCAGACCGTGGCGATTAGCCCTCAAGAAGCGATAAAAATGGCGCAAGCCGTCGCTGACAAAGTCAGCATCGAGCTAGGGCTAGATGAACCTTTTCAAGTTCTGCAATTTTTGCGTGACGAATTAGCGCGTGAAGATGCGCCCGACGATTCAGATGAGTCCAATCTAGATCAGAAAAAGGAGATTGACTCGAACTAAACAAGTCAGTGGAGACAGCAATGGCAACAGTACTTCTTGTAGCACTTCTATTCGGCACGCTCGTCGCGATCATTTTAATGATCTACTTGATTGACCGAGTGAAAAGAATTGAATTTCTTTCACTGCAAAATAACGCTGCCGCCAATGCGGGTAGCGACGCGAATGAGGTGGTGGCTCCGGAGAATGGCTTTTTGGGCCTATCGGGCAAAGTGTTATGGGATGCAATGAGTGGCAAGCTGCCGGAAGGCTTCAATGAAGCTGATCTTGTCGCACTCAAAACGCGCTTTGAATACGTTCTTCAAAATCATATCGAGTCGCTGTTCAAAATTGGTAAAAAGGATCGCCGAGACGGGAACAACCCCTCCACTCCGAAAAATCCCATTGAGATTTCAACCTTGCGCGGTGTGGTTTTATCGTGGATTCCCCCACAGCATGCCTCTACGCTTTACAAATCGGGCTATGAGTCCGTCGACGCAGACGACGTTACCATCAACAGATTGAAAACGGACATAGATGAATCTGTTAGCACGCTGTTTTCTCGCACGGGTTTGACCCTCAAGCAGTCTTTCTCTGACAAGTTACTGTCGCAAGCGTCGCCTATGAGTCTCCCGAGCGCCGAGCACCTCGATGAGATGCATGAAGAGAAGAACGAGTACTAGGTCCTACTTGCGCAAATATTTCTCACTAACTGCTCAATCATTTTTTTGCTGAAAATATAACGAAGTCGGGCTTGGGCGGTTCAACGGGCGCCTGATCTTCGTCCTCCTGCGCAGACTCATCAAGCGCCAGCTGTCGCTGTAACACATCGAGGTATTTTTCCCGCTCTAGTGTGACAAGTGCTTCAACATCCGCATTTAACTTCTGCACGTTGCTGACACGACCTTCTAACGACTTAATTTGTTTTCCGACATTGCCCAGAGAGTCTGACAACTTGGAGACCATTTTCCCTTGGCCTTCCAAGTCCTGACCTAAGCGGTTTACCTGAGCAACCACTTCAGCCGTTTTGGCAGTGACCTGCTTGATAACCTGGTCGGTTTTTTCACCCACTTGCTTGGCAGCCTGATCTGGCACATTGACGGCAAGAGATCGTGTTGAAAGCTCTGATCGCGCTATCGCATCAACCATAAGCGACTGACGTTCGGCCATTTCTGTTTGGGCAACAGCAAGATTATTAATTGAAAAGCGAAGTTGCTCGAATGTTTCCAATGCATTGTTCATCTGAACAACACGCTTGCTCACGGCAACGAGCATTGCATCAACTTGTGACACTCTGGACGACAATTGAAACGCCACAAAGCCATAAATAAAGACCGCAATAATCATCGCTGTGGCCGCACCCGTCATCACGCGAGTGGCCAACAGCGCACTTTTTTCGCTCGCCTCGTTCAGCGCATTAACCCGCGCCTGTAAATGCTGTAATCCAGTTTCTAGGGTGGATGAGGCGCGACGGCTTACATCGGCGGCGCTATTTGTTGCCTCTGCCGTTTCTAACACGCCAGGCAGCAGCTTCTCCAACCGTTCAGAAACCAACTCACCATTTTTAATCAGCCCGCGTACGCTGCTAATCAGGTCGGCATCGGGATCCATCTCCTCAGATGAACTCTGCTCAGAAGAACTCTGCTCAACAGCCTCAACAGGCATAGCCTCATCTGTAGGCTCGCCAGTGGTGTCTTCCGGTTCGTTTATTTCACTCATAACAGATCCACTATCTCTGGTTCATCGGGTTCGTCGGGGTCTTCGATAAATTTTATTAAACTCAGTGCTCTAGAAATATCGACAGTAACCTTTTTTACTTTAGAGATTCGCTCTCTGAATATGCCTTGATAGAGAGGCTTTTTGACAACGGGAGGCTGTCGTTTCGCGAGCGCTTCACAGTCGGCAAATGGGTCTTGTTTAAAGTCGATAGACATCAACTTTTTATCCCCACTGGCAGCGACAAAACGCACTTGCTGATCATTCAAGGGCAGCGCCGCCTGCCTTTCTGTTACAACGACTGAGCCACGCGAACCCTGACTGCTGAAGACTTCACTTTGCTGGTTGTCAGGCACTTTCTGTTCCCCCATTTTTTTATGTCACTCTCTGCCTAATCAAGCTCAATTACTGTTGCTATTAGCGCTGCAAGATGGCTTTTAGTTGTTGCGATCCACGAATCCAATAATCCCGCGGAATGGTTTGATCTTGGGTAAATGTGGCAGCGGCAAACCGCGAAGTAAATGGTCCCGAGATAACCGCATAAGCAGTATTTTGCGATACCCGAACAGGCACAATGCGCGCATTTTTCAATGCGTCATAACGGTCAATGTACTCTCCCGCTGCTGCCTCAGTACGAAGCACAATATGCTGAACGAAGTATTCTGTCGGGCTGGCATTAGCGACTATCTCTGCTGTTGCTAGTCGCGATGCTGCTAAAGGGGCCTGAGGCAATGGCTCGACAGGCGCATCCACGCTAGCAACAACAGGCTCAGCGGTAACCTCGTTGCTTTCTGCCGATAATTCGTCAGCGGCATCTCGTGCGGGTGTTGCGACGGGTGTTTCAGCTGGAGTTTCGCTGGCAGCAGCTGGCTGTTCATCAACGTCTGAACTGGCCGTCTGTTCTGCTGCCAGTATCGCAGTGACAACTTGTGACGGTTCAGGCACCGCCTCTTGCTCAACAGGCGGTGCTGGGGACTCAATGGCTTGCTCTCCATTATTGGGGGGAGTATCACCTTCGTCTGGCAGGGTATTCTCGTCAGCGTCGACACTCTCGGCCACCTCAGCAAGCGCCGCTCTAGCATTGATCTCCTGTTCTGTCGGTATTGATACAGACTCAACACGATAGTTCTGCAGCAATGACTGATCACTATCGAACACGGCCTGCTGCACCTCATCCAATAGCGACGGATGCAGCCAAGAGATAACAAAAATGGATGCCGCTATACAGATGCCGAAGACCATTACGATAGGGAAAAAACGGCTTTTGCGGGGCTGACCTTTTTCCTTAAGATGCGTGTTTTGCTCACCAATAAGGACATCAATGTCGAGCTCAGGTAAATCAGGAAGATCTGGGTCTGTCTCGCTCGGCGTATTGTCCAAACGATAGCGACCAGAAATCACGCCGCCCAAGCCCGCTGCAATCAATAGTTTTTCAGCCTCCTGTTCATAGCCATTTTCTTGTGCCGCCTCCAATAATTGGCGCGCTTCATCCATAGCGGGAACTTCAACAACCCAGCGATACATGCGTCGGCCAAGAGTATTCAACAGTTTCTCGTGGGCGGGCCAGCCAGACTTATTGAGGAACAAGATAAGACGGACATTTACGCCAGGGAAATCTGCTAACAATCGCGCCAGCAGGGACCACTGTTCTGGGTTGACTGATCGCGCATCGTTGATGACTAACAGTCTGACAGGCATATCTTTACGGGCAGGCTTTGTCGCCTGCTCGAGGGTAATCTCTGCGAGCATTTCATTGTAGCGGCTAAGCAAGCTGTCAGTGTTGACCGGTAAAAAAAGCTCCAATTCAAAGCCTTCGTGTTCGCGCAGGCGCGCGGTCATCATGCGGCAGTAATGGTCAAGAACAGCCTCATTGGAACCGATAACGGCAACACTGTGTCCATCATCGACGATCGCTGCGACTGCTGCGTTTAATCGTGCTCTGTCTTTGATTCGGTAAAAAATATCACTACCGTCAAACCAGCTTTGAAGTTCAAATGAGGGCTCATTGAAATTTTCACGCATAATTTTTCTACCAAACTGTATTTTCTAACAAACTATTAAGTAACGGTTAATCGATCAACCCAGAAAACTTTAAACACACTCTTAGCACACGGGTAGCACACTCTAATCTCACTGTGAGCTCACGTTAAAAAGCAGCCTAACTTATGCGTTTACCATCAGTATCAAAGCGCATGTTTTCCGGCACATCCGGATTTGGTTTAGCCGCAGGTTTCGCGCCGCGGCTAAAGCTGTTTAGACTGAATATGTAGGCTATCACTTGAGCGACTGCATAGTACAGCGACTCTGGTACTGGCTGATTAATCTCTGTCGTAAAATAGATCGAGCGCGCCAGCATAGGCGATGAGAATAGTGGCACACCGTGCTCTTTTGCGCGCTCACGAATGCCCATTGCCAGAAAATCAGCACCTTTAGCAACCATAATTGGCGCGCCATTTTTGGACGGGTCGTAGCTCAATGCCACCGCAAAATGTTCGGGATTGACAATAACAACATCGGCATCGGCCACCGCACTCATCATCATGCCCGTCGCTATCTCACGCTGCTTGCGTCTAATTTGCGCCTTGACCTCGGGCCGGCCTTCGGTATCTTTCATCTCATCTTTAATTTCTTGCTTGGTCATCTTCATTTGCTTGTTGAAGACATACAGCTGATAGGGTACATCGATACCCGCCGCAATGAGCAGCGTCAATGTTACGAGCACAGTGCCCATTGCAATAATGTCGCCAGCGTCAGCGAGTGCTGGCTTAAGATCCATAAAGCCCAACTTTATCAATTCGGGAAAATTTTCCCTGACCACGAGATAAAGCACACAGCCAATCAACAAAAATTTGCTAATCGCTTTACTCAGGTCAACCAGAGCCTTCATGCCAAACATGCGCTTCAATCCGCTCAGCGGATTAATTTTGCTAAATTTGGGCGCGATGGGTTTAAAGGAAAAAATATAACCGCCCAAAACACCTGCAGCTGCAAAGGCAATCAGGACGGTCAACACGAAAATGGGCGTTACAATTAAAATACTGTCGAGAGCGTGCTGACCAAACATGGCCGGCAACAGGTTTTCTGAAAATACCAACTTGCGATCGAAGGTAAAGCCACTGACAAATACCTCGGCAAGTTTGGTTATAAAATAACCGCCAAAGAGGTAGAGAAAAAAGGCGGCACCAATCATCATGGCGGCTACAGAGAGCTCCTGCGAGCGCACCACCTGGCCATCCTCCCGCGCTTTTTCAATGCGCTTGGCCGTGGGCTCTTCGGTGCGATCTTCTTCAGCACTTTGCTCTGACACTACGTCACCCCCAGCGCTTGCCCGACAACATCAAAGGATTGCCGCCAGAGCCATTGAATACGATAGCCGATCGCCGGCATGGCCATTGCTAACAGTACCATGCCCGCTAGAATCATCGCTGGAAAACCGACCGCAAAAATATTTAGCGCGGGTGCGGCACGGGTGATAACGCCAACACCAATATTCACAAACAGCAATGACACCATAACCGGCAAGGCCAGTAAAACTGCGCCAAGAAACATCATTGTGCTCCACTGCAGCACGAGCGCATAGAGTGTTTGGCTATCAATCATCTGACCGATTGGCAATGCTCTAAAGCTCTCCAATAGCAGTGTAATAACCAAAACATGGCCGCCGAGACTCATAAAGATTATGGTGGAACAAACCAACAAAAATTGCGAGATAACCGGAACATTGCCCATATTGGGATCAATCATATTCGCCATACCCAGCCCCATTGAGGCAGAGATGGCCTGTCCACCCACCACCAATGCCGCATTGACAATTTGTAAGATCAGGCCCATGAGCGCACCAATCAATACTTGGTTGAAAATTTCTCGCAGACCTTGTGCTGAATAGGGCTCAATAATGGGCCAGTCCATCAGAGGGTAAATCATCCACGTCAACAACACAGCCAAAAGAACGCGAATGCGAACAGTGACGGCACGAAGAGAGAAAAAAGGCGCCGCCAGCAAAAACGCTGACACTCTTATCATCGGCCAGAGCAGTGTATAAAAGCGCTGTACAATCTCGTTGACCAATACGTCCATTACATGAACAGCGTGGGTATACGCTCGAATATGCGTCTAAAAAAATCGACCATGACGCCTATTTGCCAACTTCCGAATAGCATTAAGGCAATAATCATCACGCCAAGTTTTGGAATAAAGCTGAGGGTCATCTCTTGAATGGAGGTCGCTGCCTGAAAAATACCGACGACCAAACCCACCGCTAGCGCGACACCCAACAGCGGCGAAGCGACCATAACGGCCACCCAAAGCGCTTCACGTCCTAAATCAATAACCTGTGCAGCGTCCATAAGAAATCCTAGCTCAGCGCAAAGCTTGAGGTTAGCGAGCCCATAATAAGTGTCCAGCCATCGACGAGAACAAACAACATCAGCTTAAAGGGCATTGAGATCATCATAGGTGACAACATCATCATACCCATCGACATCAAAACACTGGCAACAACTAAATCAATCACAACGAAGGGAATGTAAATTAAGAAACCAATCGAAAATGCACTCTTTAGCTCTGAAGTCATAAACGCTGGAACAAGCGTTAGGAACGGTACATCAGCAGGTTCCTTCACCTCGGTGTTGTTAGAAATTTCAAGAAACATGGCAATATCAGTTTCCCGCGTTTGATTGAGCATAAACGTTCTAATCGGTGCTTCTGCGGCAACCAGGGCGCTCTCAAAAGTAATCTTCTCTTCAAGATAGGGCGTTATGGCGTCGTCATATACTGAACTGAGGACCGGGGCCATAATAAACAGTGAGAGAAACAACGCGAGACCTACCAGTACCTGATTGGGCGGTGTCTGAGCTGTTCCCAGCGCCTGACGAAGTAGCGAAAAGACAATAATGATGCGCACAAAAGAGGTCATCATCAAAAGCAGCGACGGCAGTAGCGTTAAAACCGACATCAGCGCTAAAAGCTGAAGGGTTAAACTGTACTTTGTTCCGCCAGAGCCGTCATCGATCATATTGACGACTGGCAACCCGGTTTGCGCCTCCACCGGCAAGGCGAAGAAAAGCAGCGACAATACAAACAGGACAACTTTTTGGGTGGGCTTTTTCGGCAACAAAATATTAGTCCTTCGGTTTTACACGCACTTGCGCAAGCATCTTCTGAAACTTGTCGGCAACGCTTGTTTTCTCTTGTGGCTGCTCTGGCGACTCAAACTCAACAAGTTGCTGAACATCATCCCATGTGCCGAGATGGTTGATTGCCTGAGGGGTAACACCCAACAGTACTTGCTGCTTGTTAACGGTAACGAGCATTAATTTTTGTCGAGGACCGAGATGGTGAACTTCGGTGACGTTCAGCGTTTTGGCCGCGCTTTTACCCAATCCTGGATTTAATTTTTTCAAACTATAGAGTGTCACGGCCAACAGTGTAATAACCACTGCAAAGGATGCCATCATCGACAGCCAATCACTCCACCCTATTTCTGACATCTTTATTTGATCTCTAGAGATTCTTGACGCGATCGGCAGTTGGAATAACGCTGGTCAATCGCACACCATAGCGCTCGTTAATCAAAACGACTTCGCCTTGAGCAACCAGTGTATTGTTGACTAAAAGATCCAAAGGCTCACCGGCGAGCCGATCAAGCTCAACAACACTGCCCTGCGTCAATCGCATTAAATCGCGAATTTTGATCGCTGTACGACCTACCTCAACGGAAATCGTCACGGGTATGTTTTGCAAAACATCTGCGTTGATTTTATTTTTTAGTGCGTCTTGCGGAGAGAGATCCTGCTCCTTCGCCTCAATGTCTGCAAGTAGTACGTCTGTCTTTGTATCCGCCATCTCGATTCTCTCAGTCTGGTATAGAAGTCTATTTTATAGGTGAAAGCGGTTGCACAAGGCGCGCGGCCATCTGCGATCCACTGGCGCCAACGTCGGCATCAAATACGGGTACGCCGTTGACATACATTCTTGCATACTGGGCCTTGCTGAAATAGACAACATCGCCTTCTTTCAGCGCCTCAAACTTAACTAAAGTTGTCTCTATCTCGGCCAACTTGACCGATACTTGCAGCTCGGCATCTTCTGCCGCTGAACGCAAGTCAGCACTCCACTCTTTATCTGACACGTCGTCACCATCGCCGGTTTGAACGCGACTGCGAAGTAGATCGCGAATGGGCTTTAGTGCGTTATAAGGGTACACAAGATCGATATTTCCCTGAGCACCTTTGCCAATGTCAGCAACAAAACGACTGACGACAACAAGGTCATTTTCATCCGCTATTTGCGCGAATTGTGGGTTTATTTCTGCACCAATATGTTCACATTTTATTTGTAGAATTGGCCCCCAGGCTTCCTGGAGAGAACCAAACAACACATTCAACATAATTTTAATAATGCTGGTTTCGGTGGGCGTGAACATTCTGTTAGGTGGAACGCCATCATAACCACGACCAAAACCGCCGAAAAAATTATCCAATGCTGCAAAGATAATTGACGGCTCAATAATCGCAACCGAGTATCCGCGCAGCGGATTAAGGCGAATGGTATTTACTGAAAGTGGCGCTCTTAGGTCCTTGAGATATTCACCGAATTTCATGATCTCAACTTCTTTGGCGTTGACTTTCATGGCCGTGCGCAATACATCTAACAGCCCGACTCGAAACTGTCGAACAAACCGCTCGTTGATCATATCAATTGCGGAGACGTTGACGCCCAGCGACGAGTCTTCATTGGTAAGATCGTGGGTCACGGCCGTCAGGCCCAGATTGACGCCAGTATCAGCCTCTATCGAGCCATCCTGAATACCCGCAGAGAGAGCTTCTAGCTCTTCTTGGGAAAGTAAATTTGTGAACTCAGCCATTGCGCCAATTACCTTATCTGTATGCTGCTTTACGTTGGGCCTAGAATATTTTATTGCACAACAAATTCAGTAAAATACACGGCCTCAATACCACCGAAATCTTCTAAACTTTCAAGCACAGCATTCATTTCAATCTTTAATTTTTCCGCCAAATCTGTCTGAAAATTTGCCGATGTAATATCGTCTTCGGTCACTAGTCTCATCACGCTTAACATGGCAAAACGCAGGGGGAAATCGTGTTTGTCAACGTTTTCAACAACGCGGCTGTCGTAGTGCGTCATAATCGCAACAGTCGCCTGCATGACCTTTCTTGACCCAGCGAGGTTAGCCACGAGAGGTTTCGGCAGTTGGAAGTAAGATTGCTCAAAACGTGTAAATTCAGGCGATTCTTTAGTTTCTTTATCGGGCCCTCTGGCAGCCGCTTCTGCAACCGCAGCTGCAGCTGATGCTTCAGCTTCCAGCGCAGCAATAGCCTCTTCCGAGGACTCCTTCTCTGCGTCGAAAAAGCCGGTAGCAAACAGGGTGCCGCCAATGGTGATTGCAACAAGCAACAAGATTCCGACAACGATCAGAATAATTTTTAAAATTGGGCTCTTTGCTTTTTCTTCTTCAACTGCTACTTCTTCACTCATCACTTTATCCTCTATGCTACCAACCACTTGGGGCGGTCATTACACTAATACGTCTAAACCATCATCGGTTATCTTTTGGCTCTTGGTTATGCTTGAACCGTCTATTTCGGCGCCCATAGCGCCTGTCGCATGTTTTTCGCTATCCTGGCCTGTCGACTTTCCGTCAGAATTACCCTGATTTGCGAAGCCTAAATCTGTATAAGCAGTTTCCGTGCCATGTTCTGCAAGTATCTCACGTAACCGTGGCATTCCCTCTGCTATTAGCTCGCGTGTCGCTGCGTTGGCCGCGTTAAAGTGCGCTTCTAGCTGGCCGTTTTTCATCTCCAACTGTACTTCGACTCGACCGAGGGTCTTGGGGTGCAGCTCCATTTCAACCGTCCATGAACCCCTTGCGATTTGGGCGCTGAGGCGCTGACCTAAGGCCTCAGACAAGCGCTGCGACAATTGTGTGTAAGCATCTTGGCGACGCAAAAGATCTTGCTGCAAATCGTCTTCATTTGCTCTCATTGCCTGATCGAGAGACATTTCAGCCGCTGCGACACTTGGGGCGGCTGCGTTCTGCGCAATAGGGCTCTGCGCAAAAGAGTTCTCCGCGGATATCACCGTCGGTGCTGCCAAGAGACTCGATGGCGCAGGTGCAACGCTGTTAGGGGCCAAATTTATTGGTGCCATTTTTACAGCAGGCAACCCTTGGCGATCTTTAAACTGCTTTATAAACGCATCCATCACTGACGGGGCGAACGTCAGCTTTGCCGCGGTGCCCTCAGCAACTTTCTCGCGCATAGCGCCTTCAACGACCAGTGTTGGCGGCGTTACTTTGATGCTTGTTGGATCTTGATTAGTCTTTGTTGCAAGTATATTCCTGACGATGTCATTGAGCGCAATAGATTTTTGCTGCGCCGTTAATTGGCCTTGTTCAATACTGGTGCGAATATCCTTCGGAAGGCTGCGCGGCGCCACCAGCTCAATGCCAACACGGGCCTGCTCGGCACTTCCGCGAGGGTCTTGCACTGGCTTGAGCGCTGCGCGCATTGAGTCAACAACCGTTTGAGGCGCGGGCACCGAACTATTAGCGCCGGCCATGGGGGCAGTTTTAGCAAGCGCGGCTATTTCTGGCGCTATCCCTGAGGTCACTGCTGGTCCGGCTAAAATTGCTGGCCCGGCTAAAGGGGTGGCTTTGTCACCCACGTTCAAATCGAGAGACTGGCCAATCATGAGCGGTCGGTGTGCTTCAACGGTGACCGTCGACAATTGCATATTCGCTACCGATTCTTGTACAGCCGCAACCATTTCAGCCTTTGTTAACGCGTGGTCAATGGGCTGTGCCAGAGCGGTCTGCGCTAGTGCAGCAGGGTCGGCATAGCGCTGGCTCTGGTTCATGTCCTGGTTAATGCTTTGGCCTAGGCTGTGACCCGCGCTCTCGCCTTGGCTTTGAGCTACAAATCGTTGGCCTCGGACGGCGAGGTCGTCTGGCGCCTTTTGCAATATTTCAATACCAAGGGCGCGAAGATCGATACCTTGAGACTGCGCAAAAGCGAGTAGGCTAGCTTCTGTGGGCTCTGCACCCCCGACAACCAGCGACGTACCGCCCTGAAGGGTTCGACTGAGCAATGGCAGAGGCAGCCGCGCCCCAGGATCACCGCTGTCAGCAAGATCGCTGCCGCTAACCGGCAAACTATTGCCGCTTTTGGCCACTTCAACTTCTGCCATGGTATTTTTAAAAACACCGGAGAAGCTCTGCAGCGAGTCACTTGCTTTCGTCGGCGATGTGATGCTAAGCCCGTCATTACGGGCTGTAGGGTCACGGCCGAGGTCTAACATGAGATTTTTTGCATCTATCATTTTTATCATTTTTCCTGCGCAATGGTCTTCTTGCTAAGGAATGTTGCAAGAGGTATGCCAAAAACCGCTCACGTGCCCTCGAAGGCACTTTTGTTCTTCTATAAAAGCGTTGTTACAGCGCGCGTGCGCGAAAATTGTGTTGCTGAATCGCTTGGGCGTCAAATTCGCGAGCTTCTCGAGAAGTCCGCTCGCGCGCCTGTTTTTCTTCTGCTCTGGCGCAGAGTTGCTCGGCTTTTAAAAGCTCTCGATCAGCAGCAGCCAGTATCTGTCGGCCAAGCTGTAGCTCTATCTCTAATTGACGCACTTCGCGTTGGGCACGGCTTTTCAATGTTTGTAGCTGAATAATAAAGTGGCTGTAATTGCTGACTTCGCTGGAGCTGTGATCACGCTGCTGAACCGCGCTTAACTGTGCTGCATAGTCGGCAAGTAGAACATCAATTTTTTCGCTCTGCAGCAAGGCGCGCTCAAGGCGCTGATTTAAACTTGCTTGGCTTGCTTGAGCGTCGCGCACAGCGTGCTCAGCTTTGAGGACTAGAACTGACCATACTGTTTTCAATTTTTCACCTGTGCAGTTATGCGAAGGATCGCGGCCTGACTTTCATAGATTGGAACACTGACATCGCTCATTTGGCGCAACAAATCCTCCATGCTGGGGCGCAATTTAATCGCCTCATCGAGATCTGGGTTGGTCCCTCTTTCATAGGCACCCACTTGAATCAGGTCCTCGTTTTGTTGGTAGAGACTCCACAGACGACGGAACCGATTCGCTGCCTTGAGTACTTCTGGTGGCACCAGCATTGGCATCACCCGCGAGATGGAACCGGCTAAGTCAATCGCTGGATAGTGTGCTGCGTCTGCAAGGGCGCGGGACAAAAGAACCTGGCCATCGAGAGAGGCCCGGGCAATATCGACAATAGGGTCAGAGCGGTCATCGCCCTCAGCAAGGACGGTATAGACCGCTGTAATGGAGCCGTGGCCGTGGCGACCAACGCCGGCGCGCTCAATCAGGCGCGGCAGCATGGCAAATACCGATGGCGGATAGCCTTTGGCTGTCGGCGGTTCACCGATGGCTAAGCCAATTTCGCGCTGAGCATGGGCGACTCGCGTCAAGCTGTCGCAGAGCATCAAAACGTTTTTGCCGCGGTCGCGGAAATACTCGGCAACCAGATGGGTCAGATAGGTCGCTTTTAATCTGAGTACTGGGGAGATATTCGCTGGCGCAGCAATGACAACGGCTTTTGCAAGACCGTCTTCTCCGAGGGTGTTGTGAATAAATTCTTGCACTTCTCGACCGCGCTCACCGATAAGTCCGATAATCACGACATCGGCTGCGGTGTTGCGGGTCAACATACCCAAAAGCACGCTCTTACCTACGCCTGATCCGGCCACAAGTCCGATGCGCTGGCCCTGCCCTAAGGTTAGGCAGGTGTTGATGGCTTTGATACCGGTATCGAGGGTTTTAGTAATTGATCCTCGCTCCATTGGGTTGATCGCTAGGCCTTCTAGGCCGAGCTGCTCGCTGTAGGCGATGGGGCCGGCACCGTCGAGGGGTTGGCCGAGTCCGTCAATAACACGCCCCAACATGGCTTCGCCGAGGGAGGCTTTGGCGTGTTTAGAGACAACCCAAACACGTGCTCCGGGGCCAATCCCGTTGGGCTCGGAAAAGGGCATGAGATACAGGGTGTCGTCGTTAAAACCAACCACTTCGGCGTCGACAAAGGAGCCCATATCGATATTTTCGACGCGGCAATGAGCACCAAGCGGCGCGATAATACCTTTTGCTTCAAGGGTGAGGCCAACAACGCGTACTAATTTTCCGCTCATCAGCGGTTCAGATAGCGTGAGTTTGGCGATCTCTAGATCGACTTGAGTGGCAAAATCAAGCATCGAGCTCCGGCTCCTCAGAATTGTCATCGAAGGATGCGCCATTTTCGAGCTCGCCCTCAAGTGGCTCGGGGCCTTCTATTGGCTCAGGGCTGTCTGTGGGCTCAGGGCTGTTTACTGGCTCAGGGCTGTTTACAGGGTCAAAGGAGTTAACAAGTTCCGCACTACCCTCAATTATGGAATCCCGTTTTTGATTGATCTTGTCTTTGGTACTTCGGGCGCCGGAGGATGACTTCTTGGTAAGGCCATTAAGCCCCAGCAAACTGTCTGCGATCGCAGTTAAACGATTTTCTATTAGGTCTTCGGTGGCGCTGTCGTCCATCGTGACTCTGACGCTGCCCTGCGACAGGCTCGCATCGACACGGAGATCTATATGATCAAGCTCACTGCGCAAATGCGCAGTGAAGCGGGCGTGGTCCAGTGGATTTAAAAACACCACAATAGGGCCCTCTCCCTGCTGTTCTATGTCGTTTATAGCTTCATCGACAAGACGCTCTAGTGCGGCCGTAGAGAGGGTCAACTCGCCTCTAACCAGCTGTTCAGCAATATGCAGGGCAAGCTTTTTAAGCGGCATGAAAAATTCATTGGGTGCACTTTGTGCTTTGTTCAACGCGTCGGTTAAGTCGATAAACCCTTTGCGGGCTTCAGCCCATTTTAGCTCGGCGGCCTCCATTGCCTGTTGATAACCCTGATCAAAACTGTCACTGCACGCTTGCTCGAGTGCTTCTTGGTCAATTTGCGGGGCGCTTTCTTCAGCCGTTGCAGGTTCTGCGGCTAATTCTGGCTCCGCAGCTTGGACGGTCTCTATAGCATTCTCGAGCGGTGCCTCTTCAGCAATATCCTCAACCGGCCCGCCGATTACTTTTGGCGCCCACAGCTCGAAGCCATGATCGCGCACCGGCTCGTCGTGGCGATACCAATCAGCTGTGGCGAATTCTTTGGCCTTGTGCCCAGCTTCGATCAGTTCGTTGAGACGCCAGCTGACTGACGGATCCGACTTAGACAAAGTCATCTCCCCGACCCGCTAGTACTAGCTCACCTGCATCTGAGAGTACCCTTGCCAGACGCATAATGGTCTTCTGAGCCTCTTCCACATCGGTGATTCTGATAGGACCTTTCGACTCCATATCATCAAGGAACATAATGCGTGCGCGCTGCGACATGTTGTCGAGAAACTTCGTGCGCACTTCTTCATCAGCGCCTTTCAATGCCGTCATCAACATATCGGACTCAATGTTGCGCATAAGCACTTGGATTGCTCGGTTATCAACACCTGCCAGATTGTCAAAGGTAAACATATTGTCTTGAATCTTCATGGCGAGCTCTTCGTCAAGCCCTGCTACACCAGACATAATGGCCGTTTCAAGATCAACCTTGATAAAGTTCATGATCTTCGCCGCAGTACTCACGCCGCCAAAGCTTGATGACTTGGCTGACGAACTACTCGAGAACTGTTGCTTCATGATGCCCTCTAGTTCGTCCATCGCGGATGGCTGCACTGTTTCTAAACTGGCAACACGCTGCATAATCTCTGGGCGATTTTCTGCGGGCAGGTAATTGAGCACATCGGCGGCGACGTCGTATTCGAGTACTGAAAGAATAATGGCTGCGACCTGGGGGTGCTCTTCGCGAATCATATCGGCGATTGATCGCGCATCCATCCAGCGCAAAATTTCAAGCCCCTTACTCGACGAGCCGGGCATAATGCGCCCAAGGACCGTGGCAGCCTTATCCGCACCAAGGGCGCGGTTGAGAACTTTCTCCACGTAGTCACCCGTCCCGAGGCCGAGACTAGTCTGTTTCTTGATGGTGGCGACAAATTCGTCAAGCACGATGTTAACGGCTTCTTGGGATAAATCGGCAACACCCACCATCGCCGAGCCTAGCGCCTGCACTTCTCTCGGGTTCAAGTAGCGAATAATGTCTGCGGCCTGCTGTTCACCCAACAGCAGCATAATCACTGCCGAACGGTCTGTGCTGGTCATACGGCTTAGCTCGTCGCGAAGCGCCTCCGACATCGGCGGCTCTTCAAATGGAACGGACTGTTTTGCTTGATTTTCTGCCATTTTCTATCTCCTCGCCAACTTAAATTGGGCGAATCATCTTCTTCAATACATTTGCAACACGACCCGAGTCTTCAGCAACCAACAGTCGAATAAGAGCCACTTTGTCGTCATATGTATTGGCTGTATCAAGCATCTCTGCAGATATGGTGGATTTTTTCGGTCGCAGCTTGGCTTTGATGTCTTCGAGGGACTCGCCTTCGCCCATCTCGATCATCCTCAACTCTTCATCGCTCAACTCGCCGTCTTTAAGCGCATCAAGTTTGTCGGCAACTGCACTATCATCCACTGCTGGCAAGTACGCTTTGATCACAGGAATAACGATACCCAACAAAATAACCAAGAAGATAAGCCCCGCGCCAGTGCTCTTAATAGCGCTGATAACCTGTGCGTTTTCATACCACGCGAAGGGACTTTCAATGACTTCAGGTTCCTCAAACTTGGCAGACACGATGGTTACCACGTCGCCTCGCTCAAAGTTGAAGCCAATAACGCCCTTCACCAGATCGGTAAACCGCTCAATCTCTGCATCGCTGTAAACGACCGCGGACTCTGTTGCCGTGCCGTCGGCATCAACGGTGCTAGTGACGCCCGCGGGCTCATTTATAACTACTGCAACAGAGATACGCTCAACATTACCGCCCTGACGCTTGACGTGACGCACTGCGCGATCCATCTCGTAATTTCGGGTTGTTGTGCTGTTACTGGTGCGCAATCCGTCTGCACCGCCGGCTGCCGAGAGCTGGCCATTGACCACGTTAGTGGGAGCTGCAGGCACCGTGTTGGTCGTGGCGCCGGGGATGCCGCCAGCAGTCTGTGACGAATCTTGTTCGAGAGAGAGAACCTCGGAACGCGCTTTCGGCCCGTTATCATTGCCGTCGTACTCTTCATAGGTTGACTCTTCCTCAGTAAAGTCGATTTTCAGGTCGACCTCTGAGCGAACATTTCCTGCACCAACAACCGGAGATAACAGTGCGTCAATGCGGCTGCGATAGGTTTCTTCTAGGCGCTGTTTATGCTCTGACTGAGCCGTGTTCAACTGCATTGAGGCAAAATTATTGGCGTCCGTCAGCAATTTGCCGCGCTGATCAACCACCACCACATCTTCTATTGAGAGATAGGGAATGCTCGACGACACCATATGAATAATGGCCTCCACTTGAGAGGGAGACACTTGTCGACCAGGATAGGGTGAGACAACCACGGATGCTTTGGCAGGGGTACGGTTGCGCACAAACACGCTTTGCGTTGGTGTGGCCAAATGCACTCTTGCGGAGCGTATGGTGGTGATTTGCGTAATACTGCGCGCGAGCTCTTGCTCCATTGCTGAAACATAGCGAACCTGTTCCATAAACTGGCTTGAGGTCATTGACGACTCGTCATCAAGGCTGCTCATGCCACTGGCGGAGCCCTCTTGCGGCAATCCGCGCGAGGCAAGAAACATACGCGCTTCGTGGTAACGGGCATCGGGCACTTTTAATTCACCCGACGCACTGTCGATGCGCGCTTTAAAATCTGCGCCCGATAAGGCCTCAAATGCCAGCTGCCGATCAGACTCCGAGAGCCCTGGATAGACAGCGCGATAAATCGGATCTTGCATAAAGGAATAGGCAATCAAAAACATGGCCACCGTCAGGAAGGCAATAATCGCAGGCATCGCCTTGCGCACTGCCGGCTGTCGCATAACCTCGGTGATGCTGGGAAATGCGCCAGAGATCGCTGCACCCGCGGGTGCATCAAGGCCTTGAACAGATTGTTGGCCCACTGGCAGCGCGGCGGCGCCCGCTGCGGCTGGGGCCAAATTGCTATTTGTCGGATTTGCTAAGGTTGTTGGCATCGCTAGTATCTCTTATTCGTCGTTCTAAACGGGCATGTTCATAATGTCTTCGTAGGCTTTAAGAACTTTGTTTCTTATTTGAAGCGTCGCTTCAAAGGCCAACGATGACTTTTGCATACTCATCACAACATCTGTCAATGGAATATCTTCTCCACTCTCATAGGCATTGCGCATCGCGCGGGAACTGCTCTGTGCAGAGTTAACCTGATTAAGGGCGCCCTTTATGGCGTCAGCAAAACCGACTCCGTTAACGGCTGTTTCGTCAACCCGCGCGGTTGGCGATAGATTGATGCCTTGCGCAGCCTGTGCCTGATACTGTCGAATTTGGTTCAGCAGCGATTCCACATTGCCTGAATTTACTGGACTAACCATGATTTACTCCTCTATCGCGCATAGGCCCGAGTGACGTTAATTCCCTGCTCTCGCAGCCGTTGTAATTTGTGACGCAGTGTTCTGGCGCTAATGCCCAGCTGCTCAGCAGCCTGCTCACGACTTCTAGACGCATGCAGCGCCGCCATAATGGTTTGGCACTCGCTGTGTTTAATCGCGGTTGTCAAATCCTCTGACACGCCGCGCTCACGCGCGACAGTAGAATGGCTGCCAAGCGATGCGGCAGAAACCTGCGCGCGCGGCAGTGCATTGTGCTGCCAGCCAGACTGACTCGGAGCGTGGGTCGTGTGACGGTGCAATATCTCGGGCTGCGCAAAGTCGTCGAACATTAAATGCTGGGTGTCAATCACGGCACCGTTTGACAGTACTATGCTGCGAATTAAAACATTTTGAAGCTCGCGGACATTCCCCGGCCAACTGTATGTCTCTAGGCTATGCTGTGCGGCACTGGTCAATCGCGGAGGCTGCGCACCATTACTCTGCTGCTTCAAAAACTGTTCCGCCAAGGGCAAAATGTCCAAAGGTCTATCGATCAACGATGGGATGGATAACTTGAATGCGCTGAGCCGGAAGTAGAGATCTTCCCTAAAAATGTTCTGGGCAATGGCTGCTTTTAAATCACGGTTAGTTGCCGCAACAATTCGAATATCGAGATCAATCAATTTTTGGCCGCCCAGTCGAACCACGGCGCGCTCTTGCAAAATACGCAGTAATTTAGCTTGCAAGTGAAAAGACATTTCACCAATCTCATCAAGAAACACCGTGCCGCCTTGGGCCTGCTCAAAAAGACCGGGCTGCACTTTTGTGGCACCGGTGAATGAGCCTTTCTCATGACCAAACAACATATCTTCAATTAAATTTTCTGGCATTGCAGCACAGTTGAAGGCGACAAAGGGGCCCATGTGGCGCGGTGAAGCGTCATGGAGAATTCTCGCCAACACTTCCTTGCCGGCACCGGTAGGACCCACGATGAGCACGCTAACATCGACATTGGCCACACGCTCTGCGAGCGCCAAAAGGTTGCGACTAACAGGGTCTGCAAAGACAAATGTCTGCGCGCTCTTGCTCTTCTTAGGCTCAATATGAACCATATCCAAAACCGCAGCCCACTCAACAGGATCGTAACTGGTGTTCGGCACAACACTGAGCGCACCGTTGTGCATCGCCTTAATACCCAGCGCCAAATCATCACGAGCAACCCGGGCAATAATCTGAAGACTGCTACCCATGCCTGCAATGCGCACCTGAATCTCTTTCAGCATTGTGGTGTCGCTGGAGAGGTTGAGTACGGCAACCTGTGCATTCAAGAAATGTTCGTTTTCAAGGTCTGTGAAATCGACTTGCGTTACGCCGATGCCCCGCTGCGAAAAGGCAGCGAGATCTTGAGAGGACAGCTGGTCTACAGCGTCAATCCAGAGCAGTTCTATTGCATGATGTTGTGCCACGTCATATCACCTGTGTTAAAAATTAATGCTGCATAGTTCGCTTCTAATGCCTAGAGAATAGCAATTTACGTGCCAAAACATTATTTCTAAGGAATACAGTGAGTTATGTTAAAAGTGGCAAGACAGTGTCAACTTATTGCCACTGGCAATAAGTCGGCAATTTGACACCACTTCGGGAAAAGACGGCCACTTTGCGGAAATAGGTTGCCACTATGTGGCTGATAAACCTGATGCAAAAGGGACTGGTTTTAAGGCAACAAGCGCAAACGAATTGCAGCAGACAGCGCGCTCGTAGAGGCATTTAAAAAGCGAAAAGGATTATAGAGGGGAGATCAGTGACGGGTTTCAGGACTACCAAGGGCCAACTGTCTTAACTATGCAATTTAACCAACAGGTTAAACATCACTGGACAAACCGTGCTTACTAATTTTTTCAATCAACGTCGTGCGCTGCAAATTAAGCAGTCGCGCAGTCTTAGAGACATTGCCCTCGGCTGACGCGAGTGCGTGGCGAATAAGATTGCGCTCAATGTCCAACAAGTGCTGCTTTAACTGCACGCCCTCTTCAGGGAACATGCCCCCACCCTGGGCCAATAAAATGGTTTGTTCGACTTCGTTATTCATTTGAGCGCTCACATAGCGCTCAATATTTTCACTGTCCGAAAAGGCCTCAGCCGTATGAATGACCTGTGCGGCCAATCGCGAGTTCAGCGTCTCGGTTTTATCCACAATAGGCGCAGCCGGATCCATCACGTTTGCCAATGCGCGAATACCTGGCGGCACCATGCTCGGAATAACCTTTCGCAAATCGACTTCTTGTCCAGCATAAAGTGCAGAGTAACGATCTACCAAATTGGCCAGCTCGCGGACATTTCCAGGCCAGCTGTACTCCAAAAAAAGTGCCATCGAAAAAGGGTGTAAGGTAATGGGCGGTTTCCCGTCACTCGCATGCTGCGCCGCAAAGTGGTCAAACAGTGGCAGCACATCTTCTTTGCGGTCAGTCAGCGGTTGTATTTCGATAGGCATCACATTGAGACGATAATACAAATCTTCGCGAAACAACGATTGGTCCATTAGCGACACAATATCTTTGTGCGTGGCTGCCAATACTCGAACATTGATGGGCACAGACGTCAGAGAGCCTATCGGGTCAATCTGGCGCTCCTGCAATACCCGTAAAAGTTTTACCTGCAGATCAATTGGCATATCGCCAATCTCATCCAGAAACAACGTGCCGTTATTGGCAAGCTCAAAACGACCTTTGCGATCAGAAATAGCGCCGGTAAACGACCCTCTGCGATGGCCAAATAATTCGCTCTCAAGAAGCTCTCTCGGAATAGCACCACAATTAACCGGTATGAACGGACCATCGCTCCTGCCTGATGCGTCATGTAGCGCGCGCGCGACCAGCTCTTTGCCAGTCCCACTGTCGCCCAAAATAAGCACCGTTGATTCGCTAGGCCCTACCAGTTCGATAAGATCTCTTAGCTCTTCAATGGCGATACTCTGCCCAATAATGTTTTGTGTGTGGATCAAAAAATTTATTCTCGAATAACCTAAACCAGAGCCCTTGTGCGAAAACTTAAAGCAAGCAAGGCGCAAAGATGCTACATAGAGGCCGCACTGTAACCCCAATTAACCGGCAGGCCAAGTGTCAAAACACTCCAATGTCACTTATTTTTCAATCTGAGCCGCAAATCAAATACACTGCATAGACAAATTTAAATGCCTTCTTGATCAACGATTTGTTACATTTGGTGGAGCGTTTCAACAAGTCGCCGCGGGTTGATTAGCCTCCAGTAGGCACGCTGTTTTTTGGCGCCGTGGTGAACAGATATTCTGTCATAATAATTATAAGGGCCAACATAGGCCTATTGTGTCACTCAGCCTTGGACGTCTCAATTTATGGAGAAAATTCGCGAAGCACTTCTCGAGGTCATTATTATCCTTTTTGTCGGCGGACTGATTGGCGCCGTCCTCGCCCTAGTTTCAAATCTCTTTGTCACTGGTGTCCAATGGTTCGGCCAGCAACGGGCCGACAGCACTCTTTTGTCAATGACGCTGGGCGGTCACACAGTCTCTTTTTCCAGCGTGCTTTTCTTGTGGGCGGCGGCAGCTGTCGTCGTATTTTTAAAGACCAGCTTCGGCATTAGTCGCTGGGCAGGGCCAGCAGACTCCATGTATGCAGCCCATCAGATTAATGAGCCTCTAGACATTAAAACGGGGTTGGCATCGACCCTCGCAGCCTTCACTTCTGCCAGTGGCGGAGCGTCCGTCGGGCAATATGGACCTATTGTCCACTTTGGCGCGACCATGGGTATTTGGGTTAAGCGCTTTATTTCCAGCCGCCTATCACATGAAATCTATTTAGGTTGCGGTGTTGCTGCAGCTATCTCCGCCGGCTTCAACGCCCCAATTGCCGGCATTGTGTTCGCCCATGAAGCGATACTCAGGCATATCTCTGTGCGCGCTGTCGCCCCCATAACGGTGGCATCAATCACAGCCAGTACACTTAGCCAGCGGTGGTTTCCGCACTCTACGACATTTGAAATTAGCAATATCGTGCCGCCACTGGCCGATATTGTTCCAGCACTCATCGTATTGGCGCCCCTCTTCTCTCTGGCAGCAATCACATTTATGCTGGCACTGCGTTACTCTGCGCAGAGCGCTGCGAAAATAAACGTTTCACCCCTCGCCCTGCCGTTTATAGCGGCAACCATCTGCGGCTTAGTGGGTGTCTGGATTCCAGAAATACTCGGGCTCGGTATTGCCAGCATCAATAATATGATTGCCGGTGAGTTCTCGCTGTCACTGCTGTTGACCGTGCTGATTGCCAAGCTTCTTATGACAGCTCTGTGCATCGGCTTTGGCCTATTTGGCGGCGTATTTTCACCGTCCCTATTTATTGGTGTTGCGGTTGGCGCTCTCGCAGGACAACTTATGATCACCCTAGGGTTTAATGATATTGCCAGTATTGTTAGTGTCGCGGGCATGGCCGCTGTCAGCGCATCGGTCATTGGAGCACCCGTCACTGCGGTATTGATTGTTTTAGAGCTCACCGAATCCTACCAGTATGCCGTGGCCGTTATGATTGCCGTTATGCTCTGCAGCCTCATTACCCACCGTCTGTTTGGCAATTCGTTCTTTGATCGACAACTGCTCGATCGCGGAATTGATCTCCTCAAAGGCCGAGAGTCTATTGCGCTTAATCAACTCGCAGTGGGCGGCTTTGCCAACCAAGAGTATGTTTCCGCGAGTTCTGAGACCTCCGGCGACACGCTGCTGCAGGAAATGAAAGCTCGCGGCCACACTGAGGCTTATATAGTAGGACCTAAGAATCTGTTCTTGGGTAAGGTCACCATTTATGAAGCAATTGAATGTGGAACCCAAGCGATTAGCAACTTTATGGATACGCGACCTCTCGTTTTACACAGTCATGACAACTTGGCTGAAGCGATGGTGAAAGTCAGTAAATTTGTCGGTGAGAGTATGCCGGTAATTAATCTTGAAACTGGTGAGCTGTGCGGTTGTCTGCAGGAAGGTGCACTGTTTCAAGCGGTTATCGATGTACAACATCAAGCGCGCAGCTTAGAGAGAAGTTAAAAACGAGCCGCAATATGACTCAGCAGCAGTTCGATTAATTGCAGGAGAAACCCGATCTATGAAACAGTTAGCCCTAAGCGTTTTTTGCTTTTTTATCAGTGTTCAGTCTGTCTCCGCAGGCCCCTTTGAGGCCGGTGTCAGCGCCCTCGAGCGCAACCATTATGCGACAGCTATGCGCGCTTGGATGGATTTGGCCCGCGCTGGCGCACCCGAAGCACAAAACAATGTCGGTCACCTCTACGAGCAAGGCTTTGGCGTTGCACAGAGCTATCCTGAGGCGATGAATTGGTACAAGCAAGCGGCGATTCAAGGTCTTGCTGAAGCGCAGCACAATGTTGCAATGCTCTATTTCCATGGCTACGGCGTTGCTCAGAACCATCGTGAAGCAGTCACCTTGTTTAAGCGGGCGGCGTTGCAAAATTTAGTCGACTCAGAATACATGTTGGGGCTGGCGTACCATCAGGGAACAGGTGTTGAGCTGAATTATCAACTCGCCAAATACTGGTTTAAAAAGGCTGCCACCGAAGGCTATGGCAATGCGCAATTTATGTACGCCTACATGCTGCAGGCTGGTGAAGACGGAGACCAAATGCCGAGAGAGGCATTTGTATGGGCCGAAGTAGCACGACTCAATGGTCAATCAGAGACGTCTGACATTGCCGATATCGCCGCACTATCGCTTGATGATGAGCAAATTGCGGAGGCGACACAAGCGGCCACTCGCTGCTTTGAAAGCACTTACAGCGAATGCCCCTGAGCAAGAGGCGCTATTTCTTTTTGTACAGAGTGCGTTGAAAGCAATTTATTGCATGAAAAAAATCCATCTTTTGCTAAAGAAATTTCCGTTAGGCCCGATTGTAGTAATAAGCAAATCAATTGATGCAAAGGAAATTTCTCACATGGCAATGAACAATAAAGGTCTAAACGCATACCGAAATGTACACGTGTCTTCCGCGGTGCAGTACGCAGACGGCATTCAGTTAATTCAAATGCTATTTGATGGCCTAATTGAAACCCTCGCGTCGGCCGAAGGCCACATTGAGCGCAAAAATATTGCTGAGAAATGCCGTGTTTTAAACCGTGCATCAGGCATTATTTATGGTTTACAGGATTCGTTAGATTTTAATAAGGGCACAGATCTCGCTCGCAACTTAAGCGATCTTTATGACTATATGATCAGACGCTTGTTATTTGCCAACTTGCACAATGATGTCAACGCCATCCGTGAAGTGAAAGGCCTTGCCAATGAGATACGCAGCGCATGGGAGTTGTTACCCAGCCTGCTCAAGCAGCAACCCGTTGCTCTTGCTTGTTAATTCGTTTCACGCCTCACCTCTAATCTATTTTTCGCCCCTCAAACTGCGTAGCTGCTTGTATACAAGCAGCTACCGCTATTGACACCCCTTTATATACCATGCCATAAACACGCCTTGAGCAATCATAGCGTGCGCGTCAGCGCCTATAAAAAATACACTCAGACCAACTGGGGGGGGGAGAATAATCGATGTTTCCAAGTCAGCAGCGAACAATGGAAATCCTAAACAAAGGCGCAGAAGGGGATGTTGTCAGTCGCGTCTGCGATACTTTTTTGTCTGTTTTAATTCTTCTTAACTTAGTTGCGGTGTGCTTGGAGTCAGTCAATAGTTTTCATGCTCAGTATGGATATGAATTGTTTCTTTTCGAAACTGTCTCTGTGGTGATTTTTGTTATTGAATATAGTTTGCGCATTTGGTCCGCACCGGCCAATCAGGACAGTAAGTCCTTTAGCCCCTCTGGCCGAAGATTTGAGTACATTTTCAGCTTCACCGGCGTGATCGACTTGATGGCAATCCTACCCACCATATTGCCACTGCTACTTGGCGGTGTTGATCTGCGATGGCTGCGGGTTTTGCGCTTGATTAGGCTTCTCAAAATATCGCACTATTCTTCAGCGCTTGAAGATCTTTTCTCTGCCGTCTACCAAGAGCGCCGCTCCTTTCTTGCCGCTCTTTACCTGATGGGCATTGCGTTGTTTTTATCGAGTTCGCTGATGTATCTCGCCGAGTACGAAGCACAGCCAGAAAAATTTGCCTCTATTCCACAGACCATGTGGTGGGCGCTGATTACGTTGACCACAGTCGGATACGGTGATGTCTCTCCCGTAACACCCCTTGGTCAGATCATTGGCGCGTTCACTGCCATAATGGGTGTCTGCACTGTGGCACTTTTAACGGGTATTGTGGCATCTGCTTTCTCAAACCAAATGAGCCGTCGAGAGGCGATTTTTGAAGCAGAAATCACCTCTGCGATGAGCGATGGCGTTATCACTGAAGACGAGCAAAAGCATATCGAAGAGTTGCGCGAGAGATTCAAAATTACCGAGGAGCACGCACGGGCTATTGCCGATTTACTGGAAGAAAAACGCAATAAGCCTTAGGGTCGGGAAACTGCCACGGGAGTGCCACGAGTAAATCGCGAACTCACTAACTGCCGTCGATTATCACTTCTATACGACGATTTTTTGAACGCCCAGCGGGCGTGTCGTTTGAGGCGATCGGTCTGGTGTCAGCCAAACCCGTTACAGAGACGCGCCCGTCATCAATGGGAGAGCGTTCGAGTAAGTAATCCGCTACTGCTGCCGATCGCGCCGCCGATAAATCCCAGTTTGACCGAAACCGCTCACTGAAGGCCATCGGCACATTGTCAGTATGACCCTCAATAGTGATCAGTCCGCTGCTATCGGCAATAGAGTCACCCACTTTATCGAGCAACGGTTTAAACCCTTGCTGCAGATCAGCGAAGCCGCTGCGGAACGATCCGCGCTCAGCGAGTCGCACAATAATTTTGTCGCCGTCGCGTTCAACTTCTGCCAGGCCTTGGGTGATTTCGTTGGACAGTTTCGCGCGAATACGCTGGTACTGATCTTCAACCGCCTGCTCTCCGGACTGGGAACTCTGTCCAGCAAGATTATCGTCCCGACTGTCGGGCGAGGCGTCAACAACTTCTATCTGTGAGGCAACCTGCGCTTGAGCCAAGGCGACTTTGGCATAGATCTCTAAGTCATCTTGAAACACTTTCGCGCTGGACTTGGCATCTTGGCCCTGGCCGCTAGTTCCCGTCTCAGACTTAGAGATCACTTCAACGACGATCTTTTTGTCTTTTACATTGATCTTAACTTTACCCTCAGCAATTTCCTTGGCAAGGGTTTTCTCCAATAGCTCCGTTTGGGAATTTGTTTCTGAATCATTCGCTTTCGTAGAGCTTTTTAACTCGACGTCATCGGGCTGAATTTCGTCTGTGGTCTGCTCCTGAATAACATCGAGCAGCGTCGGGTCAACCTTTGACGTTTTGTACTGCTTGGCAATGATATTCTCTGCTATCGGCTGCTCAACAACCGGCACTATTTTTTGCACGCCAAACTTCTCGTTCATCGAGCCACTAACTTCTTTGTATTTAGGCACGTTCATTTGAGCAAACGAGAGTAGCAACACAAAGAAGGCCATGAGCAGCGTCGCCATATCTGCGAAGGTAGCCATCCACGCGGGGGCACCCGCTTTACACGGAGGGCACTCCTCTTCTTCAGGCTCTTCTTGCGGCTCGGGCGGCGGCTTTTTCGCCACTGGCGGTGGGCTTTTCGCAACTGGCGCAGCGACATCTACCTCTTCAGCGTCAACAACGTCTTCGATTTCGTCCGCCATCTCAGAGCACTCCTCTGGGCATCGCTAATAGCCTATGTTGACGATTAATCTGCATAATCATGACTTCAAGATCCATCGACAATCACCTCGATGCGACGGTTGCGTGATCGACCTGCGGCGGTATTGTTGGTGTCGATCGGGCGCGTGTCCGCAAAGCCTGCAACAGTGATCAGTTCTTGACTCAACTCTGTGTTCTTAGCAAAGAAATCCGCCACGGAGGCAGAGCGTGCCGCAGACAAATCCCAGTTTGAATTGAAGCGCTCGCTGAAGGCAACCGGCACATTATCGGTGTGGCCTTCAACACGCACCTTACTGCGAGTGCCAGAGAGCGAATTGCCGACACGCGACAACAAACCGCCAAAACCTGGCTGCAAGTCAGCGCTGCCAGAGATAAAAGAACCCTGGCTGGCAAGTCTAACCACAATCCGATCGCCGTCTCGCTCAACCTCGGCCAAGCCCATCTGAATATCGGCTGCCAGAGCTACGCGAATTTGTTGATACTGATCATCGACATCTTGTTTACGTTTTGCCGCGCTGCCGCCCGACGACTCAACACTGTCTTTATCGCTCTCCATGCCACCCGTTTTCGCACCCGACGCAACAGCTTGTTTTCTCACTTCAATCTCTGTCGAGACTTTGGTTTGCAAATCGACAATTTTAGCCGCGACATCCAAGGTAGCCTGACTGATAGGTCCTCCGGCACCGCCGTTAGCAGACTTATTTTCGCCACCGCTTGTTTTGTCGGTTTGTAATTCAACAACAACCTTGTTATCTTCAAGACGAACGGTCACCGCACCCTGTTCGATCTGCTCGGCAAGTGCTTCTTGGACACGACGAAACTCATCTTTAGATTTAAAATCACCGGTGCCTTCTTCGGTTTTTTTAATCACAAATTGGCGCGTAATATCCTCAGAGCGCTGACGTTTTTGATCGAGGACGGTCGGCTCCGCAAGTGATGGCGTAAACTCTTGCTTGACCAGACTCGTGGCTGTGGGTAGGGAAATTCTCGGCACGACGCGAGCGACACCAAAGGCGCGCTCTAACGCGCCGGCAACTTGTTTAAATTTTGGAACGTTTACTTCAGCAAACGACAATAACAAAACAAAGAACGCCATCAACAGAGTCGCCATGTCGGCGAATGTGGCCATCCAGCTGGGTGCACCAGCTTTGCATGGCGGACATTCCTCTGCCGGCGGCGGACTCTCTGGGAGCTCGACAGACTCGCCGCCTTTTAGCTCTTCATCGTCTGACATGAAAGCGCCTCTTTACCCGGCAGCCGCTAATTTAGCGCGCGCTTTGGGGCCCAAAAACGCGCCGAGGAAGTCACTGAGCACTCGCGGATTACCGCCATCTTGAATAAACAGGATACCTTCAATGATCAGCTCATTGTTAGCTGCCTCTAGATCCGCTTGGTTACTAAGCTTCATGGCAATCGGCAAGCAAATAACGTTGGCCAAGATCGCGCCATACATCGTCGTTAGCAAAGCAATGGCCATAGCAGGGCCAATCGATTTAGGATCACCCATGTTACCCAACATCTGCACCAGACCAATCAGAGTTCCAATCATTCCCATCGCCGGCGCGATTTCGCCCCACGCTGAAAAAATCTTTGCACCCATCGCGTGCCGCATTTTCGTCGCGGAAAGTTCTCGCTGCAATGAGCTTTTAATTATGGTTGGATCGGTGCCATCAACCAGCATCGATATACCCTTCGCCAAGAAAGGATTGGGAATTTCCTGCCCTTCGAGAGCAATCATTCCATCTTTACGCGCGATAGTTGCCAACTCTACGATCTGCTCAATCAATGCTTCAGGCTGATCTAGCTTGTTCTTGAATGTTTTTCCCAAAACGCCGACGGCACCAAGAAACTCACCGAGAGACGAGCGAAACATCACAACCATGATCGACCCAGCGAAAACAATCAGTATTGATGGAACATCAATAAAAGCGTTGATGTCGTCAATGGCCGAAAAAATCAAACCAAATGCGCCTAGCAGACCTACTATAGTAGCGATGTCCATGGACTCTCCTTACTTAAGTGTTATATCAACATTGCGTAGCCCAGCAAAATGCTGGGCAACTTTAATAATCAATGGGCTGCAAACGGGTGCGATAGTCGCACTGCAGCATCGCAGCTTAAGTTATCGACACTCTAGGCTTAATCTTGAGACGTTGTTCCCGCCTCACGCATTTCGCTGTTGCCTAGAGATCCTTCGCTAACTGCCGATACTAGTGTATCAGTGGTTTGGTAAAAAATATGCCACAACATAAAAAAGTAATAATGCATAATACGCTTTTAGCCTACCAGGTTACTCTATTTAGGTTACAGTAAAAGGCTATCCAATTGCGAACAATGCATTCTCTCACCCTTAGACTGATTTTAATTTTTGTTATAGAGGAAATATAGTGCCCACTTTATTGACCTTGCGTGAACGTTGCAGAAAGCGCCTGACGTTTGTTGGTGCGGCTTTGGCTGTGCTACTCCTCAGCAATTGCACAGACAACCGTGTGGAGGAAGTGTGTAAAGATACTATTCCCCGCGCGGACAAAGGGCGATTTGTTGTCAACAACGAAGGGCTGGCAAAGGATTCAGAGTCTGGTGTTATTTGGTACCGCTGCCCTGCTGGTCAGCGCTACTCGAATTACCGATGCAAAGGCGACACACTCAATCTGAGCTGGGACGAAGCAATGGCCTATGCGGAAGAGTTCTCGGAAAAATCAGGCGTTGTCTGGCGGCTTCCAACAAGTGATGAAATGCAGTCGGTCACTGAAGAATCTTGCGTTGGCCCGGCGATCAACCACAATGTATTCCCCACTGTCGACTCGGCGAACCACTGGACGTCAAGCAAAAGCTTGCATCAAAATATTTTTCGCTGCGCCGTCAATACCTACAACGGCCGTATGTCATGTCGCCAAGCGCGGGTACTCGAACAGCCGTTTATGCTTGTCCGTGAAGGTATTTATAACCCCGACTAATCGCGGCCCGAGGTTTTATTTATCGCGCGGGGGTTTAGGGGTAAAGCTCAGGCAGCGATTGCCCTCAATTTGAATAACTGCCAGACAGGGCAAAATTTTTGACTTAAACCCCATCGCATCACAGCCGTAGGGGGTTTTAGGTTCGTAGGTAATCTTGAAGTGCCTGCACTCCCAACAATCACTCTTTTGACTTTTTTGTTGCATCGCGCTTCGGTTTCCAAAATTCATGGTAGGCTTTCCATAGCACGGTAAAAACAAACATAATCCCAATCAGTGTCGAAAACGATGTCGTGAGGTCCAGCCCTTTTAAGCGACTCACTTCCGGTCTAATCCACATCACCAAAATGATCGGAATGGCGATTAACAAATAGGTGCGTACGAGCTTGCAAATAGCACAGGGCGGTTTTCTATTTTGCATAGTCATTCAGCCTTTCGTTGTATTCAGCGCTCTTGCTGCGGGTTAACGTTATAACTATAACCTAGTTTACCGTCCTCCCGCTCGCTGATTTAAATTAGTCTGCAAGCGTGGCTGACAAAACACTGGCGCGGAAATAATTTGCCTTGAATTGCTCAGGGGATGAGACGATACCTGTATTAATCGTCAGATTGGCGCCTGGCTGAAGAGTCCCCGGCACACTGATAGCTTTGCGACTCAGCGTACTGGAACTGGTTAAGGCACCGCTCATTTCAATCACGATTTGCTGCATCGCGCGCGGACTGCGATTGGCAACATTGATCAAGATGTACCCATTGTTGTTTAGCGCGCTGCTCAGAGTCAAAAATGTCTGTGGCTGAGTTTGCAGCTGCAGGGCCTGCAGTTTTTCCCGGGACCGTGTCCCTATAGCGCCGCGATCTTGAGCTGCCAGCTGGAAATAACTGTTTGCCTGCGTGTAGTTTTTACTTTCTAGGGATAGCTCGCCCAAATAAAAGCTCGCGGCAGGTGTTGGCAACAAATCGTAACTGCGCTGTAAATCCTTTTTCGCTTTGCTGCGCTGCCCCTGTTTATACAGCAGCACTCCACGCCCCAAGTAAGGGCTAAAGTACTCTTCATTTTTGCTGATCGCTGTGGTGTAGGCCTGCTCAGCTTTGGCGTTGTCCTTGAGCAGTTGCCAAGCCTCGCCACGCAACTCCCAAAACTGCCCTTCATTCGGCTGCACCGCAATGGCTTTATCTAACTCAGCGATAGCGACGTTGCCTTTCTTGTCGGCCAGCGCTTTTTTGGCCAACTTTTCCGCCTCATAGGCAGGCGCATCTTTTTTCAACTGGGCGATGGCTTTTTGGTAGCGCGCGCGATAGCGCTGGCCGGGTGCGGCATTCGCCGCTTTCGCTTTGTTGGCAGCCACGCGCTGCTCGGAGGGAGGGTGGCTGGCAAACAGGTTGCTGAGAAAATCCGCCTGCCGCGATGCGCTGAGTTTGACAAAGGTCTGCTGCAATTCAACAGCGCCCTGGAGGTCATAACCGGCCTTCGCCATATACTCCATGCCGTAGTAATCAGACTCGAGTTCATCGTCACGCCCGTATTTGGCCATCCATGCAGCAGCGCCAATTTGCGAGGCCAAACCATACAATTGACCGCCCTCAGTACCCTGCGTTGCCACCCCCAAGGTGACCAGCCCGACATTGGCCAGTGTGCCGCGCGTCATTTGCGACGCGCCGTGGCGGGCGGCGGCGTGAACAATTTCATGGCTGAGTACTGCCGCCAGCTGCGCCTCATCGTCCAACAGCAAAAGCAGTCCGCGATTGATGGCGATCTTACCGCCGGGCAATGCCCACGCATTCGGGACATCGTTGTTCAGCACAACAAATTCGTAGGGTAAATTGGGGCGATCGCTCACCGCAGCCAGTCTTTTTCCAACGCCGGCAACGTAGTTTTGCAATGATTTGTCCAAATAGTAATCGCCACCCTGAGACTGCCGCGAGGGCGCGTAATTTTTCTCTCCAATGGCGACTTCCTGCCGCGGCGAGACAATGGATAATTCATTTTTGCCCGTAACGGGATTAACTGCACAACCCGTCATCAGCACTGGCAGCGCAAGGGCTATTAACCATTTTTTCATTGCATTTCTCCGTTGCATAAACATCCTGCTCTTCGTTGTGGCCGCGGAAATTCAATCTCGCGGCGGCGGCTCAAGTTGATATAATGACAGCACTAAAACACCAAAATTTCCACTAAATGGCAAAATATACTTATGCTGATCGTTATCTCTCCAGCTAAAAAACTTGATTACAGCGGCGCTGTAACGGCACCTCTCTCGACGCAACCTGCACTGCTCAACCACGCCGAAGAGCTGTTGGTCGATCTTAAAACACTAGCCCCGCAGGCTATTTCGTCACTGATGAGTCTCAGCGATAATCTCGGCGCACTCAACTACGAGCGCTTTCAAGCGTGGCAAACACCGTTTACCGAAGACAATGCGCGCCCCGCCATGTTGGCGTTTAAGGGCGATGTCTATCAAGGTTTGGATGCCGACAGCATGAGCGCAGATGATATGCGCTGGGCGCAAGATCATCTGCGTATTTTGTCTGGGCTCTACGGCGTGCTGCGCCCACTCGATTTAATGCGCCCCTATCGCCTTGAGATGGGCACGAAGTTAGCCAATCAACGTGGCAGCGATCTCTACCAGTTCTGGGGCGATATTATTACCGACGAGCTCAATGCAATCGGCAGTTCAGTGCTGGTGAATTTGGCCTCTACGGAGTACTTTAAGTCGGTTAAAAAGAAAGCGATCGCTGCACGAATCGTGACACCTGTGTTTATGGATAACAAAAACGGTACGTACAAAATTATTAGTTTTTACGCCAAGACCGCCCGCGGTCTGATGAGTAGCTACATAATTAGGAATCGCATAACCGACGTGGAGCAACTGAAGCAATTTGATAGCGCCGGTTATCGCTTCAATCCCGCGCTCAGTGAAACAGATCAATGGGTGTTTGTGCGTGATTGAGCAGGGTGAATTCAGCACTGTGCGGCCGACCACAGTGAACCACCCGCAGTGAACCAACCACAGTGAACTATGCAAAGTGAACTAAGCCAAGGATTTAAGCCCGTATGGATAAGCCGTTCTCTCAAGCCTGTGAGAATAACAAAGCACCTATATTTGCTCATCTAGGCCCGCTGCTTGCCGACAAAACCCGTGTACTCGAAATTGGCTCTGGCACCGGCCAGCACGCGGTGTGGTTTGCCCCGCAACTGCCACACCTTGTGTGGCAAACCAGCGATGTGGCAGAAAATCATGGGGCGATCAATGCCTGGCTGAAAGCCTTCCCCGAGGCAAATCTTTTACCACCGATCACCCTCGACGTCAGTCAATCAGCTTGGCCGACAGCGTCTTTCGATGCTGTGTACAGCGCAAATACTGTTCATATTATGGCGTGGCCCGAAGTAGAAATAATGTTTGAAGAAGTGGCCGACATGCTCCCTCCGTTTGGTCTTTTTTGTCTCTATGGTCCGATGATGTACCACGGCCAGCACACATCTGTGAGCAACCAGCAGTTTGATCTTCATCTGCGCACTACAGCATCCTATCGCGGTATTCGAGAATTTCACGCGTTAAACACGCTGGCTCGCAACGGCGGGCTGATATTGGTCGACGATCACCCACTGCCTGCGAACAACCGCCTAGTGGTGTGGCAAAAAGCCTAATCCAACAACCAGTAGTCAAGTGCCAAGCCAATAAAAATAACCATCCCGACGCGGTGATTGTTGAGAAATGCGGCAAAACAAGCATCGCGATCACGCCGCCGGCTGATGCGATACTGGTTGATAAAATAACCTGCTGCTACCGCCAAACTCACAAAATAGAGTGCGCCGCGGTCAAATAACCCCCCAGCGATGGCCAGCAGTACCAATACTCCCACCTGCAGCAACCCAATAATCAACAGGTCATATCGACCGAACAATATGGCTGTCGACTTTATGCCCACCTCGACATCGTCTTCCCGATCAACCATGGCGTAGTAGGTGTCAAAGGCGATGGTCCAAAACACAATCGCAGCAAAGACAACCCAGAGGGCGGGCGGCAGCGCATTGGTTTCTGCCGCAAAGGCCATGGGCGTAGACCAAGCCCAGGCGACACCCAACCCCAGTTGCGGCAAGTGCGTCACCCGCTTCAAAAAGGGATAGAGCGCGGCGACAGCGGCACCACCAAAGGCTAGTTTGATGGTCAAGCTATTGGTCAGCAACACCAACCCAAGCGCTGCCACGAGCAACACAAAAAACAGCGCTAAAGCCGTCGCTGGCGTCACTTCTCCCGCGGGAAGTGGTCGGTTTTTGGTGCGCGCTACGGCGCCATCCACATGGCGATCGGCATAGTCGTTAATCACACAGCCGGCGGCGCGCATAACCACAACGCCGAGCGTGAAAATAAGCAAATTACGCGGTGATGGATGACCTGCGCTGGCGAACCAGAGCGCCCAGAGCGTCGGCCACAACAGTAGGTACGTGCCAATAGGCCGGTCGAGCCGCATTAGGCGCATCCAGGGATGGGTGAAGAATTTAGGGCGCATAGGCTGGAAAGCTCGGTAAAAATATCTCGCAGACCAAGAGCGGCTTGCCAGACAGATTGAAGACTGACCGTCGCCCCCAAATTGGCATCGCTAAGTTCTCGAGAGGCGCTGCGAGGGGCACATTGCGCGGCGTGATGGTGGCGCACTGCATCGGCTCGCGGGTCATGGTGGGATCACTAAATAACAGCGCGCCAAGGGGTCGACTGTCGAGGTGACGCAACTTGCGCAGGTGCCCAGTCAACGTTGTCAGAGGAATAACACTGCGCGCATAAACCCACGGCTCACCCCGACCGAACAAAATAACTTCCCGCACGAGAGCGAGACGGCGGGGCGGCAACAATAGTGCAGTGCGCTCCGACAGCTTCGGAAATTGCAGTGATTGGCTGAGCACTTGCACCGAGAACTGGCCACCGCTGGCATGCTGCAGTCGGCGCGTGAGAGAGCCACTGTCGGTCAACCAGCTGCGAAATGCCGGCGGCAGTGCATCAATGCCAGCCAACTGCGGTTGTCGCCATTTGAGATGGTCTAAAAAATGTGCCGAACCTGTCAACGCCCTGCCCTCACGTGCTTTTGGCGTAGTATTGGCGGCCATCCGGCTGCGCGCGAAAGCGTTTGTATTCCCACTGATACTGCTCTGGTGCCAGAGCAACAAGGCGCTCAACATCGGTATTTAAGGCCGCGACGGCTACCTCTTGCTGGTCGCTAAACACCGCTTCGCTAGCCGGCAAAAAATGCAATCGCCACCCTCCGGGCTCGCGAATGGCCGCGCAGAGCAAGACTTGGCAGTGGGCGCGCTGCACCAAATTGGTCGCCAGCGTCATGGTGCGCGCAGGGATTCCCATAAACGGCGCCATAATGCCGCCGCTCTCGGTGGGCACTTGATCAGGCAGAATGCCGCTGGTTTCGCCGCGCTTGAGCGCCTTAATCAATGCTGCTACACCGCGAACATCGGTGGGCACTAGGGTGGCGCCGGACTGTTCGCGGGACAACTTGATCCAGCGGTCCAAGGCGGGCATTTTCGGCGGCTCGTAGAGTGAGGTCATCGCGGTCTGTTTTGAGACCCAGAGGCCCACCACTTCCCAATTGCCCTGATGGGGAACGACGAGGAGTGTGCCGCGCGGATCGGCAACGGCTGCCTCGAAAAGCGCCATCCCCTCCACCCCAACTATTTTGTTCTGTAGCCAAGTGCTCGATTTGCTCCACACACGGGGGGTTTCAACAAAGGCTTGACCAAACTCAAGCATGCGGCCTTTGCACAACGCTTCGCGCTGCGACTCTGACATCTCCGGATAGCAGAGGCGCAGGTTAATGCGTGCCACGCGAACAGGCCCAATGCCCAATACGTAGATCAACCGCCCGATTGTCCGGCCAACAGCCCGACCAACGGCGAGCGGCAGCAGGCCAAAACCGCGTAAGGTCAACAACAGAAGCTTATTTTTCAAAACTCATCAGTACCTTTTTATGCCGCCTAGTGCCGGCGTTGTTCTCTATTTTAGTTTTTCGACGAGGTCTGTTTGCAAGTAGCGGCGCAAGTCATCACCAATCTCTGGATGTAAAAGCCCTAACTCAATATTGGCTCGCAACAGACCCATTTTACTGCCGCAATCGTAGCGCGTACCCTGATACTCGTATGCTAATACTTGCTCTTCAAGCAGCAGGGTTTGAATTGCGTCGGTCAGCTGAAATTCGCCGCCAGCGCCCGGCTTTAACTGGGCCAAATGTTGGAAAATTTGCGGGGTGAAAATATAGCGCCCGGTCACTCCCATATCTGACGGAGCATCTTTTAGCGCAGGTTTTTCAACAATTTTATCCATCAAAAAAACACGCTCTGCCTGACGCGAGCCACTAATAACGCCGTAATTGGAAATCTCGGGGCCAGGAACTTTCTGCACGGCGATCACTGAGCTTTTGTAAAATTCATAGATCTCAACCATTTGACGAACCGCACCTTTCGGCGAATGAATCAAGTCGTCAGCAAGAATAACCGCAAACGGCTCGTCCCCAATCAGGTGCGATGCGGTCGATACAGCATGGCCAAGGCCGAGGGCTTCGTATTGGCGGATATAGGTACAGCTAACACCTTTGGGAATAATATTCTGCGCGAGGGCGAGTAAGTCGGTTTTATTCTTCTTTTCGAGCTGGTGTTCGAGCTCATAAGCTTTGTCGAAATGGTCTGCGATACTTCGCTTGTTGCGGCCCGTGACAAAAATCATCTCAGTAATGCCCGCGTCGATCGCCTCTTCAACCGCATACTGAATCAGCGGCTTGTCCACCACAGGCAACATCTCTTTTGGGTTGGCCTTTGTCGCCGGCAAAAAGCGGGTGCCCATGCCTGCTACAGGAAATACTGCTTTGCGTACCTTTTCGCCGTGTCTTACGTGCGCCATTTACATTCGTCCTCTAATGCTGATATTCCTTAATGAAATGCTCTCCATACAGACAACGGAAGTTGTCGAGCGGCATTATATCCCTATCTGAATGCCTCATGGCCAGTTTAATTAATCCCTGCAGCCGCATATTCCCTTCCTTTATTGGTGTGCCGCCTTATAATTGCGCATTCGCAAATCAAACAACAATTGAGCGGTTTTAAAACATCCGTAGGTATTCAACGTGAGCAATGTCGGCACGCCTCCTGACACATTTCAGGAACTGATCATAAGACTTCAGCAATACTGGGCCAGCCAAGGCTGCGTTATTCTACAGCCGTTGGATATGGAAGTGGGCGCTGGAACATTCCATCCCGCCACTTTTCTGCGCGCCATTGGGCCCGAGAATTGGAACAGTGCCTATGTCCAAGGCTGTCGTCGGCCGACCGACGGACGCTACGGTGAAAACCCCAACCGTTTGCAGCACTACTACCAATTTCAGGTCGTGATGAAACCCTCTCCAAGTGATTTTCAGGAGATTTACCTCGGCTCACTGCGCTCGCTGGGTATAGATACCAATGTTCACGATGTGCGCTTTGTTGAGGACAACTGGGAATCGCCCACCCTTGGCGCCTGGGGTATTGGCTGGGAAGTCTGGTTAAACGGCATGGAAATCACCCAGTTCACCTATTTTCAACAAGCCGGTGGCCTTGAGTGCTATCCAGTGACTGGCGAAGTAGCCTATGGCCTCGAGCGTATTGCGATGTACTTGCAGGGGGTTGATAGCATTTACGATCTGATCTGGGCCCATGGCCCGCAAGGGGACGTCACTTACGGTGATGTGTTTCATCAGAACGAAGTGGAGCAGTCGACCTACAATTTTGAGTATGCCGATGTCGACGCCCTGTTTGCGACCTTTGATCAGTGCGAAAAAGACAGCCTGCGGCTGATCGAAAAAGGTCTGCCTCTGCCGGCCTATGAGATGGTAATGAAAGCGTCCCATGCCTTTAATTTACTCGACGCGCGCCACGCAATCTCTGTCACTGAGCGACAGCGCTTTATTCTGCGAGTTCGCACCCTCTCCCGCGCCGTGGCTCAAGGCTACTTCGACTCGCGACTGGCCCTCGGCTTCCCCCTCGCTGACAAAGATCTGGCCGACGAAGTCATGCAGCGAGTGGCGCAGGAACAACTTCAGCAGGCCGCCAAAGAGCAGCGTCGTCAAGAAGCAGAGGCAAAAAAATGAGTGCAGATTTTCTGGTTGAAATTGGCACGGAAGAGCTGCCACCCAAAGCCCTACAACAGCTATCTCACGAGTTTGCCGACGGTGTTACCTCTGGGCTACGCGCCGCTGGACTGACATTCGGCGCTGCGACGGCCTACGGTGCCCCGCGCCGGCTTGCAATAATGATTAAAGATCTGCAAACCCGTACGCCCGATCAACAAATTATCAATTGGGGGCCGCCCGCCAAAGTCGCCTTCGACGCCGACGGCACGCCAACTCGAGCGGCAATGGCCTTTGCTGAAAAGAACGGTCTTGACAGTACAGCGCTGGCAGGACTGGTAGAGCATGACGGCCAGCAGGACAAACTCTGTGCTCGGCTGACCCAGCCTGGTCGCGCCACAGCTGACATGCTTGGCGATGTCATTAATCAATCCCTTGCCGCACTGCCTATTGCCAAGCCAATGCGCTGGGGCAAAAGCAGGCAGGAGTTTGTGCGTCCAGTACAGTGGGCCGTTGTGTTGTTTGACAACACCACCGTAATTACCAATATTCTTGGCGTCACCAGCGGCAACACAACCCGCGGTCACCGCTTCCACAGCCAGGGAGATATTGTTGTCACCTCTCCCGCGGCATACCAAGAGACCTTGTACAACGCTTTTGTGATTGTCGACTTCGCTCAGCGCCGCGACATTATTCGCCAGGGCGTGATAGCCGCAGCGGCCAGTGCTCATGGCACCGCCGTTATCGACGATGGGCTGTTAGATGAAGTCACTGCACTCAACGAGTGGCCGGTGCCTCTCATGGGTAAGTTTGAAACCCATTTCCTCGACGTGCCCGCCGAAGCGCTGATTTCATCCATGGCTCAGCACCAGAAATACTTCCATGTGGTCGACAGTGAACAGCGTTTGATGCCGCTGTTTATTACCGTCGCCAATATTGCCAGTAGCGACCCCCAGCAGGTGATTAGTGGCAACGAACGCGTGATCAGGCCTCGTCTCGCCGATGCCGCGTTTTTCTACACCACCGATTTAAAAACATCCTTGCAGGCCCATCGCGAGTCGCTCAAGCATATTGTCTTTCAAGCGCAGCTCGGCACAATTTATGACAAGACGGCGCGTGTTAGTGAACTGGCGGCCCATCTGGCACCGGCCACAGGCGCTGGCCCCGCGTATGCGCGGCGCGCCGGTGAGCTGTCCAAGTCTGATTTGGTCAGCAATATGGTCAATGAATTCGACGATCTTCAAGGAGTGATGGGCCGCTACTACGCCCTCAACGACGGTGAGCCCCATGAGGTTGCCGACGCACTCTTAGAACAGTATCTGCCGCGTTTTGCTGGAGATGCAGTGCCATCGTCCGCGACCGGCGCGACATTGGCATTGGCCGACCGCTTGGACACCATCGTAGGTATTTTTGGCATTGGGCAACAGCCCTCTGGGTCGCGCGACCCCTTCGCACTGCGACGGGCGAGCCTAGGGGTACTGCGTATTTTGGTTGAACGCAAAATTGAGCTTGATCTGAAATCTGCCATCGCGGCAGCGGCGGCTCAACTAACTCTTGATTTGGATAAAGAGGCGCTATGTTTGCAAGTACTTACTTACATCATAGAGCGTTTTAAAGCTCAGTATAGAGACGAAAATATCGCGCCAGAAGTGTTTGTATCGGTAGCCGCGCTGGGGCTTTCAACACCCCTTGATATCGATGCTCGCGTGCGCGCCGTGGATCACTTTTCCCGCCTGCCGGAGGCCATTGCACTGGCCGCAGCCAACAAACGAGTGTTCAATATTTTAGCCAAGCAGTCCGCGAACAGCATTCCCAACGTGATTGACCCCGCGTTGCTGATGGAGGCCGCAGAACAGCACTTAGCTGCGGAGCTTGCGCGTCTGGAGCAGCTGACAGCCCCACTTTTAGCGCAGCGTGACTATACTAATGTTTTACAGACGTTGGCTTTATTGCGCGAGCCGGTCGATCTATTTTTCGATCAAGTAATGGTCATGGCTGACGATCCTGCGCTTCAAGCGAACCGCTTAGCCCTGCTGCAGCGCTTGCGCAGTCTGTTCTTAAACGTGGCCGACATTTCGCAGCTCGTCGTCAGCCAGTAATCGCAGCACAACAAGCACAAGCCCATGGGGAGAATCTGGCAAGCCATCAGAGCGCTACTGTTCTACACAGGGCTCGTGGTTTTAGTGCTGGTAATGAGCCTATCGGTTTGCCTTGTGGTCTTTTTCCCTGTGGGATTTCGTCAGCGCTGGCTCACCTACGGAAATAAATTGATTATGGTGTGGCTGCGCATAACTTGCGGCGTAAAGGTCGCAGTGATGGGCATAGAGAATATCCCCAAAGAACCCTGTGTAGTGCTGAGCAATCATCAGAGCACGTGGGAGACTTTCTTTCTGCAGCATCTGTTTGTGCCTGCCAGCGTCATACTTAAGCGCGAATTGCTCTGGATTCCCCTATTTGGCTGGGGCCTGTATGCCATGCGCGCTATTGCAATTAAACGCTCAAACCCAGCCGGCGCCATACGGCAAGTCTTAAAACTCGGAAAACAGCGCATCCAGGAAGGCATGAATGTCGTTATCTTTCCCGAAGGGACCCGTATCCGCACGCCAGAGCTTGGCACGTTCATGACCAGCGGTGCGGCCCTCGCCAAAAGTGCCGGCGTCAGCATTCTGCCAGTGCGCCACAATGCCGGTGACTGCTGGCCCGCTGCAAGCTGGCTGAAAACACCAGGCACTATTACTGTGGTGATTGGCGCTCCCATTTCGACAGACGAACTCAGCCCGCGGGAGCTGACTGAGCAAGCCAAACAATGGATTGCAGGCGCACTCTAACAGCCCGTCCACAAAGAAGGATGAGCAAACTCAAGCGAGTGCTGTCAGCTATACTCTTGGCGGACACGACAGGAGGCCATTAAAACCATGGATAGTGCTAAACCACCAGCCAAAAAACCCAACACAAGCCTTGAAACGCGTAAGACCGTGCGTCGCGAAAAGGCTGACCGCCGTATCGACATAAGATTTGAACCCACGAAAAAAAACCGCCGAGCCGATAAAGGCCGACGGTCTTCTGACAGCGACTGCTGGGGCTCAAAGCCCGAATAATGCGCTCTTTTCAAACATCCCGCAGATAACCAGTAAAACGCTAAACCATTCCGGCTTTAAACGTCGAGATTGACCACGGATAGCGCGTTCATCTCAATAAACTCACGGCGCGGCTCAACCTGATCACCCATTAATGTGGTGAACATTTGGTCGGCCGCGATGGCATCCTCAACGGTGACACGCAGCATTCGCCGCGAGTCGGGATCCATCGTTGTTTCCCACAGCTGGCTGGGATTCATCTCACCCAATCCTTTATAGCGCTGTGTGCTGAGACCGCGACGCGACTCAGCCATCAACCACTCGAGAGCCTCTTGGAAACTCTCGACTTGCTGCTGTCGCTCGCCCCGCTGAACAAAACCACCCTCTTCGATCAAACCCTGCAACACCTCGCCCAACTCGGCGATAGCTTTATACTCGTTCGAAGCAAAAAACTCTCGGCCTAAAGTGTGATAATTCGGAATACCGTGGGCAGTCACTTCAACGCGAGGCACAAAAATACGACGTTCGCTGTCCTCGTGGACTTGCACATCGTGACGGTGCGTTCCCACAATCACTTTTTCAAGACTTCCCTGCAGTTCGCGACACCAAACCGCAAGATCGGTGCTATTTTGTAGAAATTCGGGCTTAAATCTCGATGTATAAATCAGCGCATCAAGTACTTCTTTGGGGTAAACCTGAGACAACCGCAACACCACTCCAGCCACATGGCGGAACTGACTCACCAAGGCTTCAAGGGCGGTCCCCTGAATACCCGGCGCAGTCGCGTTGACGTGTAAGCTGGCATTTTCGAGCGCCTTGGCGGTTAGATAGACCAACAGTGCGTCGTCATCTTTGACGTACTGCTCGCTCTTGCCGCGGCTGACTTTGTAGAGCGGGGGCTGGGCAATAAAAATATGGCCGTTTTCAACAAGATCGCGCATCTGCCGAAAGAAGAAGGTGAGCAGGAGCGTGCGAATATGCGACCCGTCCACGTCCGCATCCGTCATGATAACGATAGTGTGGTAGCGTAGCTTCTCAAGCTTAAACTCCTCCGTACCAATGCCGCAGCCCAGCGCTGTGATCAAAGTACCCACTTCCGCACTGGACAGCATTTTATCGAAACGCGCCTTCTCGACGTTAAGGATCTTACCTTTGAGCGGTAAAATAGCCTGCGTGCGACGATCACGGCCCTGCTTGGCCGATCCTCCTGCCGAATCACCCTCCACGAGATACAGTTCTGACAATGCAGGATCTTTCTCCTGACAGTCGGCCAGCTTACCTGGTAGCCCAGCAATATCGAGCGCTCCTTTGCGGCGCGTCATCTCACGAGCCTTACGGGCTGCCTCGCGGGCTCTGGCGGCATCGATCATTTTGTTAACCACGGCGCGGGCATCTTGGGGGAACTCAAGCAAAAACTCTGCGAATTTCTCACCCATTTCCTGCTCAACTGCAGTCTTTACCTCAGAGCTGACCAATTTATCTTTGGTCTGAGAGGAAAATTTAGGGTCTGGCACTTTTACCGAGATAATCGCAGTCAACCCCTCACGGGCATCATCACCCGTGGTGCCAACCTTGGCCTTATTGTTGATACCCTCTTTCTCGATATAGGAGTTCAAGCAACGCGTCAAAGCAGAGCGAAACCCCGCCAAGTGGGTGCCACCATCGCGCTGAGGGATATTATTGGTGTAACAGTGGATATTTTCTTGAAAACCATCATTCCACTGCAGAGCAACTTCAACACTCGTGCCGTCCTCGCGATGGGTATTGAAATGCATGATTTTGTTGACCGTTGTTTTGTTTTTATTCAAATACTCAACAAAAGCGCTCAAGCCACCCTCGTAGGCAAACACTTCTTCTTTACCCGTTCGCTCGTCATACAACACAATACGAACACCTGAGTTCAGGAACGATAGTTCCCGCAAGCGTTTGGCGAGCAGATCGAAATGGAATTTGATATTGGTAAAGGTATCAACCGACGGGACAAAGTGAACCATCGTGCCCGATTCTTTGGTCTCCCCTACAACCTCGAGAGGTGCTTGCGGCACACCGTGAACATAGAGCTGCTCGTGAATTTTACCGCCGCGGCGAATAGTCAGTCGCAGCTGTGCAGACAGGGCGTTAACCACCGACACACCCACACCGTGCAAACCGCCAGAGACCTTATAGGAATTATCGTCAAACTTTCCGCCAGCATGGAGCACTGTCATGATAACTTCAGCAGCTGACACGCCCTCTTCGTGCATTTCAGTGGGAATACCGCGGCCATTATCTGAGACAGAGACTGACTCGTCTGGATGAATCACAACCCGTATCTCTGAGCAGTGGCCCGCTAACGCCTCATCGATGGAGTTATCGACCACCTCAAAGACCATATGATGCAAACCAGTGCCGTCATCCGTGTCGCCGATGTACATACCCGGTCGCTTGCGAACCGCATCCAAGCCTTTTAGTACCTTAATACTCGAAGAGTCGTAATTCTGCTGGTCACTCATATCTACTCAATTCCCGTTATCTATTCAACTGCAACTACGCCATGTTCCATGTGGAACATTTGATGGGGTATATTCTCCACCAAATCCGTGAAATCCTGCCTATCAACGCCTGTAATAAAGTACTGACAACCTAACTTGCTCAGAAAGGCCATCACCTGTTGGCGATGAAAGTAATCTAGCTCTGCGGGAAGATCATCTAGAAGAAACAAACAAGACTCCCCCGAACTTTCTTTGTAATAACTGGCCTGTGCCAATTTTAGTGCGTAGACCAAAAGCTTCACCTGTCCACGCGAGAAATGGTCAGCGGCTGGCTGGCCATTCACCTTAATAATGACATCACCCCTGTGAGCGCCATGATTCGTGGTCTTGGTCGCCATATCTCGCGACTCGTCCGCCTTATAGACCTCCGCGAGGCCCAACTTGCGATCCCAACCACAATAATACTCAAAACTCACTTCGCCCAACCCATCGAAGGCAGCCACAGCATCCTGAAGGGGCGCGCGGAGCGCCTCGAGATAACGCTCTCTGCGCACCGTGATCTGCTCACAGAGGGGCACCAGCTCTGCTGTCCAGGTGCGTAAAACATCGGGGTCTATTCTACCATGACGAAGCAGTTGATTGCGCTGTTTTAGCGTTTTTTGGAAGCGACGCCAGAGATCGGTGTAGCCATGTTCCACGTGGAACACCCCCCAATCAAGAAACTGGCGGCGCTGTTGAGGGCCACCCTCGAGCAGCATAAAGCTATGGGCGTCTATCAGCTGTAATGGCAGCTCTGCAACCAATTGCGCAGACGATTGGAGAGAAGCGCCATCAAGGCGCGCCTCAAACTGCCCTGCCGACGTGCGCTTAATACCAAGCTGGCGTCGCTTGCCATCGCTGCCACGCGCCACTCGAGCGGCTACCACTAACTCGGTCGCAGCTTGATTGATCACCACCCGAAGATCACGGTGACGAAAGGAGCGCCCACGACCCAGCAGGTAGATAGCCTCAAGCAGGCTAGTTTTACCGCTGCCATTGGCGCCAAAGATAATATTTGCTTGGGGATGACAGGTAATATGGACGCTTTCCAAGTTTCGCACCTGGAGAACGTCCAAATTAGAGAGATACATAGTGCGTCGAAGCCGCGTCCAACGCGCCCCTAAAGGCGCATAGGCATAACAACATAGACTGCGGCACCGCTTGCCGCGTCTTCCATCAGCGCACTGCTGCCAGAATCAGACAAGGTTAAACGAACCGTGGTGCCCTTAAGAACATTCAGAACATCCAGTAAGTAACTGACATTAAAGCCAATTTCGAGATCGTCACCTGCATAATCGACGCCAATCTCTTCCTGAGCCTCTTCCTGCTCTGGATTATTAGCGACCATTTTCAGGGCACCGTTGGATAGCATTAAACGCACACCACGGTATTTTTCGTTCGATAAAATAGCGGTTCGACCAAAGGCTTGCTTTAACTCTGCACGGTCACCCAGCACTAACTTATCGCCACCCTTGGGTAGCACGCGATCGTAGTCAGGGTATGCGCCATCAACTAATTTAGAGGTGAAGCAGTAATCTGGACCGTTAACGCGAATATGGTTAGAGCCCATCGCCACACCCACCGAGCCCTCGTCACCCACCAGACGCGCCAGCTCCATCACCCCTTTGCGGGGCAAAATCGCCTTGGTGATATCATCAACCGCAATATCACAGGCAGCGTCGGCCAAGGCCATGCGGTGTCCATCAGTCGCCACAGCTCGGAGTTTATTGGCGCTCACTTCCCACAACATGCCGTTCAAATAGTACCGAACATCCTGTTGCGCCATCGCAAAGCTCGTTGATTCGATCAGTGTTTTCAGCGTTGCGGCTTCAACATCAAAACGAATGTTATTTTCGCCATTATCCACGGAGGGAAAATCATTGGCCGGCAAGGTGGCGAGGGTAAAGCGACTGCGGCCACTCACGACCTGTGCTTTGCCGTCACTATTACTGAAATTGACGTTCGCCCCTTCTGGCAGCGACCGGCAAATATCCAATAATTTGCGCGCAGAAACCGTGACCTCACCTGGCTCATCGCCCGCTGAAACCTCGGTGTAGCCAATAATTTCGACTTCAAGATCCGTTCCCGTCAGCGAGAGCCGCGAACCCTCTAGGCTCAGCAACACATTGGACAGAATAGGCAGCGTTTGACGCCGCTCAACCACGCCCGTCACTAACTGTAACGGCTTAAGTAACGCTTCTCTCGACAAGCTAAATTTCATAGTAGGTCTCTATCTCCGGCACTGATAATGGCGTTTTTGATCTCTCACAACTTTTCGGTCTTTCACAACTGTTTGTTCTTTTAAAACTGTTAAATCTTTTAGACTAGACGTTAATTGGACAATGTTCTGAAGAGGTTTTTTAAATCTCGCTCTACTTCGCGATCACTCTGCTCCAACTCTTTAACTTTGCGGCACGCGTGTAATACGGTGGTGTGGTCGCGGCCACCAAAAGCCTCTCCAATCTCGGGCAGGCTGTAATTCGTCAACTCTTTAGCCAGAGCCATGGCGATCTGCCTGGGCCTCGCTACAGAGCGGCTACGGCGCTTAGACAAGAGGTCCGACATCTTTAATTTATAGTAATCGGCCACCACGCGCTGAATGTTGTCTATGGTAACGAGCTTGTCTTGGAGCGCCAACAAATCTTTCAGCGATTCCCGAATTAAATCAATGTCAATAACGCGACCGCTAAACTGGGCATGGGCCATTACGCGCTTCAGCGCGCCCTCAAGCTCTCTGACATTGGAGCGAATGCGCTGGGCGATAAAAAAGGCGGCATCACGCGACAAATCCATGCCCGTCTGCTCTGCTTTGTTGATCAAGATCGCGACCCTTGTCTCAAGCTCAGGCGGCTCAACAGCTACCGTCAACCCCCAACCGAAACGGGACTTCAGACGCTCTTCCACACCATCAATCTCTTTCGGATAGCGGTCACAGGTGAGAATCATCTGCTGGCCGCGCTCAAGCAGCGCATTGTAGGTGTGAAAAAATTCTTCTTGGCTGCGGTCTTTACCGGCGAAAAACTGAATATCGTCGATAAGTAGCGCGTCAACGGAGCGGTAGAACTGTTTAAACTCATCTATCGCCTTCAATTGCAGGGCCTTCACCATATCCGCAACAAACCGCTCGGAGTGCAGGTAGACAATTTTAGCGTCGGGTTTGCGCTCGCGCATGGCATTGCCCACAGCGTGCATCAAGTGCGTCTTACCCAAACCAACGCCGCCATAAATAAACAGCGGGTTGTAAGACCCACCGGGGTTCTCGGCGACTTGCTGCGCAGCCGCCAACGCTAATTGATTCGACTTGCCCTCCACAAAGGTATCGAAAGTGAAGGCGCTGTTGAGATTGCTCTTTAAACTGTGCTCTGCAGCCGAAGTGATAATCGCCGGAGCGGCGAGGGGTCTTAAAATTTGCGGTGCATCCGGCAATATGATGTCACGGGTGCGCGCTGGTGTGGGGTCTGCTACAACAGACTCGACGCGATCGCCGATCAGTGGCTGATCGGGCTGAGCAGCAATTGAACGCTGTTGTTCGCGAAATATTGGCGCAGATTCTGCTTGCGCGATTACCGCCACACTGCAGTGCCCACCACCAAACTCTACAAATAGCTCTTGAATGCGCGCCAGAAACTTACTCTTAACCCAATCTTCAATAAAGCGGTTGGGCGCTAACAATTGCACCTGCTGCCCCGCTCCAACACTGGCGATATCTGTTCCTTGACTCGAATCGAACGCATTTGGATTGGCAGGCGCTGAATGAGGGCTGTGGGAATGAAGGCTGTGGGAATGAGGGCTGTGGGAATGAGAAAAAAGCTTTACCTTTAACGGCCGTATCCATGTATTGAACTGCTGAGCTGGCAACTCTCCACTTAGGCGGTTAGCGCAAGAGGACCAAATTGATTGAATAGCGTCGAAGCTTAACAGTGAATCACTGTTCGCTGTCTCTCCATACTGATGTTGTGAAAAACGACTTACATCCACAAATTTATTTCCCAGTTCAGTGCAAACCCAAAAGGTCCAACAGATCAAATCAAAGGTGGTTAAATGGCACTATAAAAGCCAAAGCGTTAACGGTCTGGCGCGACCACGTTGTTTTTTTGTCCTACCGCGCAAGAATATTGGCCTTATTCTTACGTCTGGCAATTCTATACACCCAATCGACTTTTATCCACAAAGAAAAAAATACGGTTTTTCCCAAAGTAAAACTAATATTGTTTAAAATCAATACGATAAATAATATCAAGATATTTTTTATCAACAGGCGCTCGATTAAAAACTGCACGCTTTTTAATCAATACCTGTGGATAACTTGTGGGTATACAGTTGAAAACCAGTGTTTTAAGGGAAATTAAGCACCATTTCTGGGCTCACCTATCGCCGCACCATTAGGTTGATGACCGAAAGAAATAGCTTGGTCACTTACCGATACAAAACGACGAAAAAATGCGCCCAAGGAGGTCGTCCGAGGTGAATCGTCCAGTAATCTCGGACAGGTGGTTTTGCGCCTGACGCAGATCTTCGGCGAGCAATTCACCCGCGCCAAACGCCTGTAGTTGCGCACGGCCAGTATCAACCAGCAGCAACGCTTTCTCGAGAGCATCGAGATGGCGGCGACGAGCGGAAAAAACGCCCTCCTCTTGCCCCTGAAACCCCATGCTCGCCTGTAAAAAGGCGACAAGAGAATCAATACCGGAGAGGTTTTTGGCTGAAATCGCAAAGGCATTACCTTCTGCATCCATAGCCCCGGGCTGATGCCCTGACTGATCAATTTTATTAAAGACCATGGTTATCGCCTGTCGGCTATCGCCGAAGCGCACAAAAAACTCAGGCCAAATAGCCTGCAAGTCGGGCGTTGTCGTCTCTGTCGCATCGACCAAAAAGAGAATGCGGTCTGCCCGCTCAATCTCTTGCCACGCGCGCCGTATACCCTCTATCTCCACCTCGTTATCCGTCGCTCTCAACCCCGCGGTATCGATCACATGTAATGGCATACCATCCAATACAATTCGCTCTCGCAATACGTCGCGCGTAGTGCCGGCAACAGCGGTCACAATGGCCGCATCGCGCCCCGCGAGCGCATTTAGCAGACTTGATTTACCGGCGTTGGGCTTGCCTGCGAGCACCACCGTCATGCCGTCACGCAAAAGTGATCCCTGCTGGGCTTGGCGCAGAGTCTCGTGCAGCGCCGAGGATAAAGCAGTGAGATTATTCGCCAATCGTTCGTCGGCGAGGAAATCGATCTCCTCTTCCGGAAAATCAATCGCCGCCTCAACATATATGCGAATGGCGATCATCTGCTCGACCAAATCATTAATACGGCGCGAAAAGTCACCCTGCAACGAGCGCACGGCGCAGCGAGCAGCTTGCACAGAGGATGCATCTATCAGATCGGCAATCGCCTCTGCTTGGGTTAAATCGAGCTTATCGTTGAGAAAGGCGCGCTCACTAAATTCACCTGGCCGCGCCATGCGCGCACCCAGCTGGAGGCAGCGCTGTACGAGAGTATCGAGAATAATGGGGCCGCCATGTCCCTGTAATTCCAGAACATTTTCCCCAGTGAAAGAATGTGGCGCCGGAAACCAGATAGCTACTCCCTCATCCAGTATACCGCCGCCCTCTCCTTTAAAGCGGCAGAATGTCGCTTCACGCGCAACAAGGGTGCGCCCTACTATTGATTCAATAAACGTTGCAATATCACTCCCCGAAACACGCACAATGCCCACACCGCCGCGCCCTGGAGGCGTGGCGATGGCGACAATAGTATCGAGGTTATTTTGCACGAGTGCGACACCGCCTTTTAAGTATGACGGAAAACAGTGGCGGGGCCCAAAAGGCTAGAGCGCCACTGTTGATCATCGTTATCAAAGCCCAGCGGGTTTATTTTTTACCCGCACTGCTCGTGCTGGCTTCCAGTTGGCGATTGACATACCACTGTTGCAGCATTGAAAGCAGGTTGTTGACCGTCCAATACAGCACTAGACCTGACGGGAAAATCATAAAGAAAAAGGTGAAGGCAATTGGCATGGCCTTCATTACCATGGCTTGGGTGGGGTCGGTTGGCATTGGCTGCATTTTCTGCATTAATAGCATGCTGGCGCCCATCACCAGCGGCAATATAAAGTACGGGTCTTTTGCTGAGAGATCATGGATCCAGAATATCCAAGGTGAATGCCTAATCTCAACGCTTTCCAACAACACCCAGTAGAGCGCCAAAAACACCGGCATCTGCAACAACATGGGCAGGCAACCGCCTGCAGGGTTTACTTTTTCCTTTTTATACAGCGCCATCAGCTCTTGGGACATTTTCTGGCGATCGTCGCCATAGGTCTCTTTTAAGCGCTCCATCTTTGGCTGCAGGCTGCGCATTTTTGCCATCGACCGCAGGCTCGCTGCAGACAATGGGTAAAGCAGTATTTTAATACCGATTGTCAGCAGGATAATGGCCCAACCCCAATTCCCCACCACACCATGAATAAACTTCATGGCCGCAAATATCGGCTTGGCTAGCATCCACAGGAAGCCGTAATCCACTGTTAAATCAAGATAGGGGGCAAGCGCTTCAAGCTTTTGTTGGTTTTTCGGGCCTACGTAAAACTGTGCACTGTAACGGCCTGAACTGGCAGCGGGCACCACCATTTTTTCGCCGGTGAAGCCAAGCAAATAGACGTCCTGGCCGGTCAACTTCCGCAAGCTAAAGCTGTTTTGTTGATCTGCTGGTGGAATCCACGCACTGATAAAGTAGTGTTGCACCATAGCAACCCAGCCACCCTGTATCTCTTCTTTGATGGCTTCATCTTCAATATCAGAAAAGCTGTGCTTGGCGAAGTTTTTTTCTTTCTCGCGAATAGCAGCACCCAAGTACGGTTGAATACCACCACTGGACGTCACTAAAGGCTCGTGGGAATCGCGTTTAATCTGCCCGTAAAATGTCGCTTCCCAAGGCTCTGACCCTGTATTGTTGATGTCGTAATCAACACCAATCACGTAACTGCCCGCGCTGAAACTAAAGCGTTTTATCAGAGACGCGTGATCCTGCTCAAGACGTAAATCCACTGCCAGCGTTTGATCACCCGGATTAAGTGAAAAAGAACTGCTAGAAACGCTATAAAGTGCTCTACCTTCGCGCTTATCAGTGCCGTTGCGACCAATAAGGCCGCTTTGGGCGATATATTCATTCTCTTTTGAGCGGGTTAGCAACGAAAAGGGCTGGCCATCGTCTTCACGCATCTTATCTAAATGCTTGAGCAGATTGACCTGAACAATATCGCCGCCCAAGGTATCTATGACAACTTCAAACACATCGGTGGTAACTGTAACGAGTCGCGTGTCCGCGATTTGCTCGATAATTGCTGGCGCTGGCGCGTCAATTACGGCGGGGAGCTCACTGATCTCATTAGTCTGGGCCGCGGGTAATTCTGCCATATCGGGAATATACACTTCCGCGCGCGGGGTGCTCTGCTGCGCGGCGCTGCGGTCTTGAAACTGGTTCCATTCGACCACCAGCAACCATGCCACGATACCAATAGCGGTAATGTTGAGAGTTTTCATCCAATCCATTCTATTTACGACCTTATAGGGTGACTGTGAGTGATAGCGTTACTGAGCGCTGTCGTTTATTGATTTACCTGAAGGGTCTACCGGCAATACCGGATCATAACCGCCAGAATGGAACGGGTGGCATTTTACAATCCTACGCAGCGTAAGATAACCCCCCTTAGCAACTCCGTAGCGACTAAATGCCTCTTCAGCATAATGAGAGCAGCTTGGAAAAAAACGGCAGTTGCTACCCAATAATGGACTGATTGCGTACTGATAACCACGAATGAGTTTAACCGCCACCTTACGCATTAGCCTTTAGCTCCTGTTCAAGTCTCAGGGCTAGTTTATGCCAAGACTGTTGTAAAAGGGTCGACATTTCTTCAGGCGACAGCTTATGCGCATCTTTTCGTGCTAAAAAGACAATATCAACAGGGACAGGAATAGTGGTTGTGCGAAAGGATTCTCTCACTACCCGCTTCAGGCGGTTGCGAGCAACTGAGGTAGGTACATTTTTTTTAGCAATAACTAAACCCAACCGCGCTGTCGACAGGCTGTTGGGTTTCGCTAATATAAGAAGTTTTGGGTGAGCCACCCGGACGCTGTTGTTATCAAATACCTGTTTGAAATCGTAGGCATTGAGCAGGCGTCGATCTTTACCAAAAGTAGCCTTGGGCATAACAAGCCCCGCAGACATTACGCAGACAGGCGCTTGCGGCCCTTCGCACGACGACGATTGATAACGGCCCGGCCGCCAGCAGTAGCCATACGAGCTCTGAAACCGTGAGTGCGGCTACGCTTTAAAACGCTTGGTTGAAATGTTCTTTTCATAACGTCAAATCCAAAAAAATACCACTAAAGGCGTTGAAAGCCGTCTATTAAAACTAAGCCGCGAATA
>Ga0102874_1000016_pt1 | contig 77905 bp, 67 predicted proteins | sample Colrivmet1547A02_FD_78184 | JGI IMG/M metagenome (GOLD analysis project Ga0102874, IMG submission 78184) | Estuarine microbial communities from the Columbia River estuary - metaG 1547A-02 | ecosystem: Environmental > Aquatic > Marine > Intertidal zone > Estuary | place: USA: Columbia River...
CATTCAATAAAACGTATTCCTATTTTTTACTGCCTATGCAAAAAGGGACGCTAGTAATTAGACAAGCTTCTATTGATATTCGCGGGCAAATTTATAAAACATCACCAATAAAAATTACTGTAACTGCTGCTGTTGAACAACCTAGAGAACCTAACGATTCTCAGGTTTCTGCAGACGAATCGTTGCATTTAGTAGCCGAAATTTCAAAAACAAATCCGTATTTAAATGAGCCAATTACAGTGGTTTATAAAATCTATTTTAGCTATAATATTGGAATTACCAATTGGAGAGAATTAGACAAACCAAAATACAACGATTTTTGGAGTCAGAATATTGATATCAAACAATTAGTTGCCGAAGAAGGTAGATACAACGGTGAAAAATACCGATTTGTAACCCTTCGTAAAACAGTTTTATATCCTCAAAAATCTGGTAAATTAGTAATTGAGCCGTTGTCATTGGATGTTGATGTTCAATTGCCTTCGAATCGGAGAAATATATTTGGTCAAGTACTTTTGGTTGAAGATCACAAAAGAGTTTCAGCTGGAGCAAAAACCATTAACGTTAAAGCACTTCCGGAAGCAGGAAAACCAGCAGATTTTTCAGGTGCGGTTGGTCGATTTGCGTTTAAAGTTACTCCTTCAAAAACCAATATTAAATCGGGAGAAAGTCTGGATTTAGAGGTGAGTGTTTCAGGAACAGGAAATTTAAAATTATTTACTTTACCTAAACCAATTGTTCCAACAGCATTGGAAATGTATGATCCAGTTCATAGCGAACAAGTTTCTACACCGCTTTCAGGAATGACAGGTAGAATTTCTGATAAATATGCAATTATCCCACAATACAAAGGAAAATACCCTATAAAACCGATGACTTTCACTTATTTTGATTTGGGTTCGAAAAGTTATAAAACGGTCACATCTCCTGAAATTATGATAAATGTTTTGGAAGGTCCAAACGCAGCTGATAATTCTGTTGCAACAACATCCGATACAAAAAAGGCGGCAGTATTAAGTTCGGCACAGTTTAAATTTATCAAACTCAAAACAGATTTGATTTCCATGAAACAAAGTGATTTTTATGGATCGACATTGTTTTACTTATTAACACTATTGCCATTTTTATGTATTCCTATAATTGTATTTTTCAAGAAGAAAAAAGAAGCTATTGATGGTGATGTTGCAGGTAACAAAATTAAATTATCAAATAAACTCGCAAAGAAATATTTATCAGAAGCTCAAAAAGAAATTGGAAACAAAGAGCCGTTTTACATTGCATTAGAAAAAGCAATGCATAACTTCTTAAAAGCCAAAATCAATATTGAAACTTCGGAAATGAGTAAGGAAAAAATCAGTGAAATTTTATTGGAACGTAAAGCTAATCCTGAGTCAATTACAGCATTTATTAATCTTACGGAAAACTGTGAATTTGCAAGGTATGCGCCTTCAACAAGCACTGCGATTCAACAAGATTACGATAAAGCAGTGGCAATTATTTCAGAATTAGAAAAGCAAATTGTTTAATGTAACTAAAAAGTTAGACACGAATTACACTAATTGGCACTAATTTTAAATTAAAAAGAAGTTAGAATAGCAGTTAAAAAACACAAAATGAAGAACTTATTATATATCCTATTATTAACATCACACATTTTCTTTGCTCAAAAAGGCTTTGAAAACGGGAATGCTTTGTATCAAAAAGGGAAATACCAAGAAGCAATTACAGCTTATGAAACTGAATTGTCAGCAAATAAACAATCGGCGGAATTGTATTTTAACCTTGGGAATTGCTACTATAAATTGAATAAAGTGGCTCCTTCGATATACAATTACGAAAAGGCATTATTGCTAAATCCTGACGATATTGAAATTCAAAACAACTTAAAATTTGCCCAAAAACTACAAATTGACGATATCAAAACAGTAGAAAAAGTGGGATTCAATAAAGTAATTCAGGATTTCACCAACACCTTTCATTACAATACTTGGGGTGGAATAACCGTTGGGTTATCAATTGTATTTTTGTTGTTTTTTGTTGGTTATTATTTCTCAGAAATCACTGTTTCAAAAAGATTATTTTTCCTGGGAATGTTTGTTGTAATGTTACTTTTATTGGTGAGTGTTTCTTCCGCTATTTTTGAAAAAAATCAATTCAATAACGACCAGCCAGCAATTGTATTCTCAGAAGTGGTTTCGGTGAAAAGCGAGCCTAAAGTTGGATCTTCAGATGCTTTTATGTTGCACGAAGGAACCAAGGTTTATATCTTAGAAACACTTGATAATTGGAACAAAATCCAACTTACCGATGGTAACGAAGGCTGGATTGAAAACAGCGCAATAAAGAGATTGAAGTAAGGTTTATTTTATAGATTTCACTTTAATTTCCTTATACCATTCTTCAATTGAAGGATAAATTATTTCGGCTGTTTTCTTTATCGGATTGAAAAAATAGGAATTATCAATGGTCGATTTTGCTGCAAAAGTGTAATCAAAATTAATTTTTTGAAATAAGCTCAAAAGTACACTAAGCATTAATATCATTTTTAAAAGTCCAAAAACACTTCCCATTACTTTATTTACAATTCCCAAACTAGCTAAATTAGCCATCTTAGTTAGGAATTTTGCCAAAAATGATATTCCAATTACTACCAAAATAAAGGTGATAATAAAAGCGACAATTTGAACGGTTTTTGGATTCCAAGAAACATGACTTGCTACAATTGACTTCATTAAATACGAGAATTTAATTGCAACATAAATTCCAAGTATTAGCGAAACAAACGAAGCCAATTCAACAAAAAACCCGTTCCAAAAACCACGAACAAATCCGAAAATTAATAATCCACCAAGAAAAATATCTAAATAACTCATGTAAAAAGAATAAAGAACAAAGATAAAAGAATTATCCATTCCCGATTGTGCAATGTCAAATTCCAACTTACTATCTTTGTGAAAAATAATTTTGATTGGACAAAAGTATTTCGCCTATTTTGAAAACTTAAGTCTAAAATCTTAAATCTTAAATTAAATGTCAAGAGATATACAACTCAAAGAGCGCTGGGAAAATTTGGTGTCCCTACTTTCAGATCAATTTTCACAAGGTGAAGATTTAGATTTGGATGCCATAATTTATTTAATCGGGGTTCAAGAGCTGGGAAAAATTCATCAATCTTATAAAAAAGACGAAAAATTAAACCTGATGCACATCGCAATTTGCCGATTACTAGAGCCTTACGGTTATTATGAATTTGATTATGTAGATGCAGATGGATGGCCACATTATACCGTTAAAGAAGAATTGCCTCCACTAAAAGCGGGCGAACAATCGGTTTTAATGAAAGAAGCCATTGTAAATTATTTTCTAGAAAAAGAATTTATAGATTGATTTGCAATTTTAAGCACGGCGCAATCTCTAAATTCAAAGCGAAAACTTTAAACTTTAAACCTTAAACTTGAAACAAATTTCTTAAATTTGCACTTCAACTATTGAACGGAAATGACAGATAAGATCAAAGAATATATTGGCGAAGCACAAGCTTTTCAAACTCAAGACGCAGCCGAATTAGAAGCTTTTCGCATCAAATTCTTAGGTAAAAAAGGACTTTTAAACGACTTTTTTGCCGAATTTAAATTGGTGCCAAACGATCAGAAAAAAGAGTTTGGTCAAGTAATAAATTTGCTTAAAACTACCGCCGAAGAAAAGATAAAATCTATTCAAGAAGCACTAGAAAGTAAAGTTGAAATTAAAGGTGTTTATGGCGATTTAACTCGTCCTGCCGAACCTTTAGTTATTGGCTCTCGTCACCCTATTTCAATAGTGAAAAATCAAATTATCGATATCTTTTCTACCATCGGATTCAACGTTTCCGAAGGGCCAGAAATTGAAGACGATTGGCATAATTTTACCGCATTGAACTTACCAGAATACCATCCGGCTCGTGACATGCAAGACACCTTTTTTATTCAAACCAATCCTGATATTTTATTGCGAACACATACCTCATCGGTGCAAGTTCGTTACATGGAAAACAATAAACCGCCAATTAGAACGATTTCTCCAGGTAGAGTTTTTAGAAATGAAGCCGTTTCATCGCGTTCCCACTGTATTTTTCACCAAGTTGAAGGCTTGTATATTGACAAAGACGTTTCCTTTGCCGATTTAAAACAAACCTTGTTGTATTTCACCAAAGAAATGTTCGGAAAATCGAAAATCCGTTTGCGTCCTTCTTATTTTCCATTTACAGAACCAAGTGCCGAAATTGATATTTATTGGGGCTTGAAAACTGAAACCGATTACCGAATTACAAAAGGAACAGGTTGGCTAGAAATTGGAGGTTGCGGAATGGTAGATCCAAATGTTCTAAAAAATTGTGGAATCGATACCAATGAATACAATGGTTTTGCCTTCGGAATGGGTGTAGAAAGAATCGCAATGTTGCTTTACCAAATTGGTGATATCAGAATGTTCTACGAAAATGACGTTCGTTTCTTGGAGCAATTTAAATCAAGTATATAAAAAGAAAATAGATAATAGACGGATAGATGCAAGACATTAAAGTCTATTATCTCTTAGTCTATCCTCTCACATCTCCCAATGAAAAAAGACATTACAATTCCCGAAGTAGAAAATGTATTTGTTGCAGCCGTTCAAGAATGGAGCGACGATTTTATGGAAAAAGTGTGGTTTATTTATTTAGTAAACGACAGCGACTTTAACCTTGATAGTGTAATGGTGGTTTCAAAAGCCTTTGGAACTATTGATGGCGAAATGAAAAAAACCTCATTATTACGTCACGCATTTGTAGAAATTCCTGCAGTTTCAGTAGTTAAAGTCGAAATGCTAGAAAAAAGCGTAACCACACTCAACAACGAATTTATGGTTACTTTTTTCATTGGAAATACCCTTTACGATAAAAAATTCACCTTCAACGCCAATTCCATTTCAGAAAATAATGTAGAAGAAGTGCCTATTTTATTCGTAGATGGCGTAATTGTAAGGTAAGTAATTATAATTGATTTGGCGTTTTATTTCCAAATTAATCTAATTTTTCTGTAAGCTTTTTGAAGACTTTTTTAGCGTCTTTCCCTTCGTATAATATTTCATAAACGGCATCAATAATAGGGGTTTTAGCCCTATAAGATTGGTTTAATTTCCAAGCACTTTTTGTTGCATAATACCCTTCAGAAACCATACTCATTTCCATCATTGCCGATTTTACGGTGTAACCTTTACCGATCATATTTCCGAACATTCTGTTTCTTGAAAATACCGAATATCCTGTTACTAATAAATCTCCTAAATAAGCAGAATCATTAATATTTCGTTTCATTTTGTGAACTTTACGGATGAATTTCTTCATTTCGCGAATTCCATTGCTCATTAAAACCGATTGAAAATTATCGCCATAACCTAAACCATGTGCCATTCCAGCGGCAATTGCATAAATATTTTTTAGCATCGCTGCATATTCAGTTCCAATAATATCATCACTGATTTTAGTTTTGATGTAATCGCTACTTAGATATTTAGCTACGACTTTGGCTTTTTTAGAATCGCCGCAAGCAATTGTTAAATAGGATAATCGTTCAAGGGCAACTTCCTCTGCGTGACAAGGACCGGTAATTACACCAATGTTATCAAATGGAATGTCGAAGGTTTTATTGAAATGTTCCCCCACAATTAAGCTTGATTCAGGAACAATCCCTTTTATAGCTGAGAATATTATTTTGCCTTCTAAACTTTCGGTTAAATTTTTTAATTCATCGTTTAAAAAAGCGGAAGGGATTGCAAAAATGATATAATCAGCATAAGCAACGGCTTCGTTTATATCGTTTGTTAAGCGTAATTTTTCGACATGAAATTCTACTGAGCTTAAATAGTTTGGGTTGTGAAAATGCGTTTTTATGTGCTCAATTGCATCTTCATTTCTCATGTACCAAGCTATTTCTGGCAAGTTCACACACAGCATTTTTGCTATTGCGGTTGCCCAGCTTCCTCCTCCTATTACTGCAAATTTTGGTTGCTCTGTCATTTTTTATTTTTTTTAGCCCCGACAGTAGCGGCATCCTGTTTTGGCGGTCCCGAAACTTCGGGACGACAAAACAGATATAGCGGATGGCGGGAATAGCTTCTAAAAATTATGCTCCAAAAGTACTGAAATTTGATTAAATATTAGGCAAATATGATTTTTCGGAATTTCGAAATAAATCACTCTAAAATTAATTTAACGTAAAATTATGATTTTCAATACAATAGCTGGAGGTAAATTGCGTTGTTAAGATATAAATCAAATGCGCAATTGATTCATATTATTTAGGTTAGTTAAAATTATTGGTTGTTTTTTTAATAAAAAGGCGTTCTAAATGAAAATTAAGAACGCCTTTTTTATTGGTATAAATATTATATTAATAACTCATTTCCAAAATTTTACGGACTTTTTCAATGGTGATGTTTTGTTTTTCACCTAAACCAACCCAACCTCTTTCTTGAAAACGGTTTGCGATAAAGTTTGCAGTTTTGTCGTAATCATCAGTGCATTCTGACAATTTGGTTTTCATCCCCATTGTGTGAAAAAATTCCGTTGTTTTATCAATTGCTTTTGCTGCAATTTCATCATCTGAACCGGTTAAACCAAATATTCTTTTACCGTATTGTGCTAATTTTTGTTTCTTAGTTTCAAACATCACTTTATACAGGTTTGGGGCTATAATTGCTAAAGTTCGCGCGTGATCAATTTGGTATAAAGCGGTCAATTCGTGGCCAATCATGTGTGTGGCCCAATCGGAAGGAACGCCCTTTTGAATCAAACCATTTAGCGCCATAGTGCAACACCACATATAATTGGAAGCCAAGGCATAATCGGAAGGGTTTTGAACCACTTTAGGACCAATTTCAATTAGGGTTTGTAAAATTCCCTCTGCAATTCGGTCTTGTAAATAACCGTCATGCGGATAGGTTAAATATTGTTCCATAACGTGTGTAAACGCATCGATAATTCCGTTTTGAATTTGTCTTTCTGGCAGAGATATAATTACGGTTGGGTCGCAAATAGAGAATTTTGGGAACAATGCGCTGCCTCCGAAAGCTAGTTTTTCTTGGGTTGCATTTATGGTTACAACCGAGCCCGAATTCATTTCGCTTCCTGTTGCCGGTAAGGTTAAAACGGTTCCAAATGGGATCACTTTTGACCCTTCTTTTATCAAGATTCTCTTTTTTAGGATTTCCATAGGATCCCCTTCATAGTGAGTTGCTCCTGAAATAAATTTTACTCCATCAATTACAGATCCGCCTCCAACAGCTAAAATAAAATCGATGTTTTTTTCTTTTACAACTTCAATTGCTTTCATTAAAGTTTCAAAATGTGGATTGGGTTCTATTCCGCCAAATTCGACTATTTCAAAATCGTTTAAAGCAGCTTTAACTTGGTCGTAAACGCCATTTTTAAAAATGCTTCCTCCACCATAAGCCAGTAATATTTTGGCATTTTTAGGTACTAATGATCCTAGTTTTTCGATTTGCCCTTTTCCAAAAACTAAATTGGTAGGGTTGTATAATTCAAAGTTTTGCATGGTCTATTTTTTTATACAAATTTAAACTAAGATGTTTGATACACTTGAAAATTTATGTTAAAGATTTATTTAATCGAATTATAATTCAAAAATTAATATTCGGTAAAAAAAAGTATCTTTAACACTCAAAAATAAAGCTATGTCTTTTTCAAATATTAAAATACTACATATAGATAGTAATCATCCTATTTTGTGGGGACAATTACAAGAATTAGGGTTTACAAATCATGAAGATTTTACCTCTTCAAAGGAAGAAATTGAGAAGAAAATCCATGATTACCAGGGAATCATCATTCGAAGTAGATTTAAAATTGACAAAACTTTTATTGATAAAGCTACCAATTTAAAATTTATAGCTAGAGTTGGCGCTGGTTTAGAGAGTATTGATTGTGAATACGCAATTTCTAAAAACATCACATTATTTGCTGCACCTGAAGGAAATAGAAACGCTGTTGGCGAGCATGCGCTTGGAATGTTATTGTCCCTTTTAAACAGCCTCAACAAGGCCAATTTAGAAATAAAAAATGGTCATTGGAATCGGGAAGAAAATCGCGGACATGAATTGGATGGAAAAACAGTTGGGATTATTGGTTATGGAAATATGGGTAAATCTTTTGCTAAAAAACTTCGAGGTTTTGATGTAGAAGTGCTTTTTTATGATATTCTAGAAAATGTGGGTGATGCTAATGCAAAAGCCGTTTCTTTAACTGAATTACAAGAAAAATCTGATGTAATAAGTTTACACACGCCTTGGAATTCCTCTACCGATAAAATGATCAATTCTTCGTTTATCAACTCCTGTTCAAAGCCATTTTGGTTTATCAATACGGCTAGAGGAAACTCGGTAGTTACGGATGACTTGGTAGAAGGATTGCAATCTGGGAAAGTTTTGGGAGCAGGATTAGACGTTTTAGAATATGAAAAATTATCCTTTGAAAACTTGTTCCTTGACTCTGAAAAACCAGCAGCATTTAACTATTTGCTTCAAGCAAAAAATGTTCTTTTAACGCCACACATAGCGGGATGGACCTATGAAAGTCATGAAAAATTAGCGCAAGTAATAGTTGATAAAATAAAATCCCTTTATATTGAGCCAGAAATTGAAGAAGAAAAAAACAAACGAGTTACTGGAATTGGCGGTTTCTTTTTTAAATCTAAAAATTCCAAGGAATTGCTAAATTGGTACGCCAATCATTTGGGTTTTGATACCAATGATTATGGCTGTAGTTTTGTTTGGAAAGATGAAAATGGAAAGGATTGCATTACACAATGGTCTCCTTTTCAGGAAGATACAAACTATTTTGATCCTAGCAAAAAAGAATTCATGCAAAACTTTAGAGTTCAAAATCTTGAAAAATTAATGGATGATTTAAAAAAAGAGGGAGTTACAATTGTTGGTGAAATGGAAACTTACAGTTATGGAAAATTCGCTTGGATTTTAGACCCCGAAGAAAATAAAATAGAACTTTGGGAGCCAATTGACAAAGTAATCTTATAAATTAATATATTAGCAACCTAATAATCAAACTACAATAAAAACTATGGAATCACACAAAGTAGACTTATTTATGATCAGCAATGCAAAGTATTTTGAAAGCTACCATTTATCAGCCGTTAGAGAAAAGTTAAACTCATTAGACGACGAAAAATGGCCATTAGTATTAGAAATGCAATTTAAAAACCCAGACACAATGATGATTATTTCTTTGTCTGCTGGACAGTTAGGAATTGACAGATTTATGCTTGGCGACACTGGAATGGGGGTTTTAAAACTACTTACTTGTGGTGGTTTTATGATTTGGACCATCGTAGATTGGTTTTCAATTATGAGTGCGGCACGTGAAAAAAATATGGAAATTTTTCAAAATGCATTATACTAAAAATGTCTAAAAACAAGTTATATCTTATTGTAATTATAGCTTGTTTTTCAGGATATCTCTATTTAATATTTACTAATAATTATTCTGAAGACGGACAAATATCTGTTTGCACGATTAAGAATGCGACCGGTTATCCTTGTCCTTCTTGTGGAACAACTCGGGCGGTTCAAGCGCTTTATAAAGGTGATTTGATAGGTTCGTTGCTATTTAACCCTTTCGGAATAATTGTGAGTTTTGCCATGCTGATTTTGCCTTTTTGGATTGTCTTTGATTTAGTAACCAAAAGACAAACGTTTTATGAGGCTTACAATAAAATGGAGTCCATTTTAAAACAAAAAAAAATAGCCATTCCTTTAATTATTCTAGTTGTTCTCAACTGGATTTGGAACATTTATAAAGAATTATGACACAAGAAACAACATTTAGTTACCCACCCACAGAGCACGAAAGAGAAAAGGCTTCTAATAGTTATTTAATGTCTTTAGTTGCTGTTATTGCTGGGTTACCATTGCCAATTATTAATTTGTTGGCCACTTTATTTTTCTACGTTGGAAACCGAAAAAGCACCTATTTTGTGAGATGGCACTGTACCCAAGCTTTACTTTCGCAAATAGTACTCCTGTTTGCAAATAGTTATAGTTTTTGGTGGACTGTCTCCATTATTTTTACTGATGAAAAAGCAACTAACTACTATTTTGGCTATTTGTTTACAGTAATCACTTTTAATATTCTAGAAATTATTTCAACAATATATTGCGCCGTTCAAACAAGAAAAGGGAAACACGTTGAAGTTTTCTTTTTTGGTAATATGACTAATTTAATTTGTAGATCATAATGGTAAAGAAAATCATACTCCCAGGACTAATACTAATAATCACTTTTTTCGGCCTGTTTTACGGGCTTTCACAAATAGATTGGGTTAATGAATTTCATGTTAAACAAATACGAAGTTCATCAGAAAATAAAATTGGAGACTTAATTTGGGATGAGATTTCGTCTTCGGAAAAGGTAATTACAAATGATTCCATTAGTAAAACATTGGATAAATTACTTGACCCTATTTGTAAAAACAACAAAATAGAAAGAGATTCATTGAAGATCCATATTGTAGAAAAAGACGATATTAATGCATTTGCTCTACCTAATAATCACTTAGTGGTTTACACTGGTTTAATAACGGAGTGTAAAAATCAAGAAGCTTTACAAGGGGTTTTAGGTCATGAAATTGCTCACATTGAAAATAATCATGTAATGAAAAAACTATCTAAAGAAATTGGTTTGTCTGTGTTGCTTTCGGCAAGTACAGGAGGAAAAGGTAACGCAGTGGTTAAAGAAATTTTGAAATCACTTTCTTCTTCTGCTTATGACCGAACTTTAGAAAAAGAAGCCGATATGACAAGTGTTGATTATTTGCTTAATGCCAATATTAACCCGGAACCATTAGCCGATTTCATGTTTGAATTATCACAGCAAAAAGACACCTCCGATAGTTTGTATTGGATTTCTTCACATCCAGAATCAGAAGAGCGTGCTAAATATATTTTGGATTATTTGAAAGATAAAAAGTATAAAAAACAAGCAACCATTTCAAAAACAGATTGGGAAAATTATAAGAAGTTAATCAAAGAAAAAATAAATTAATTATTAATAAAAAAGCGACTTAATTGTCGCTTTTTTATTGTTTTATAAATCCCCTTTTTCAGATAATTTTCGTTCTAATTCTGCCTGAAACTCTTCCATAACAGGTTTAACAGTGCTATCAGGAATATCAGAAATTCTGATGTACATCAAGCCATCAACCGCATCGTTAAATAATGGATCGACGTTAAAAGCAACCACTCGAGCGTTTTGCTTGATGTATTTTTTAATCAATACAGGAAGTCTTAGGGTTCCCGGTTCTAACTCATCTATAATTTTATCAAACTTATTTAAATCGGATTCCGCTTCATTGAAAACAAAGTCTTTGTCGGCATCTTTTAGCTTAACTTTGAAAGCTTTTTTAGGATGAATATATTGTGCAATATAGGGATCATAGAAATTAGATTTCATAAATTCAATCATCAGCGATTTTGAAAATTCTGAAAATTGGTTGCTAATACTAACCCCTCCAAGTAAGAATTTATGTTCTGGAAATCTCAATGTGGTATGGATAATTCCTTTCCAAAGTAGGAAAAGTGGCATCGGTTTTTGTTGGTAGTCTTTAATAATAAAGGCACGTCCCATTTCGATAGATTTAGACATCATATCGTGTAATTCAGGTTCAAAACGAAAAAGCTCATTTAAATAAAACCCATCCATTCCATATTTTGGATAAATTTCAGATCCCAATCCCATTCTATAAGCTCCAGCTACTTTTTTAGCATCTTCATCCCACAAAAACATGTGATGGTAATATTTATCAAATTTGTCAATATCGGTTGATTCATTAGTCCCTTCACCGACTTCTCGAAAAGTGATTTCACGTAAGCGTCCTAATTCATGTAAAACATTAGGAATTTTATCTGCTTGCGCAAAAAACACCTCGTAATTTTTGCTTTGCAGCAAACGGCAATCTGCGGCTCTTAAGGCATCAACTTCCAAAATCATATTTTCGACAGAAGCGCCGGTAACAATAGTTTTGGGTCCTTTTTTAGGAAGTTTGATTTTTGGCGTTGGTAAAAATGATTTTTCTTTTACAAATGGCTTGGAAAGCATGTACGTCTTTTTGCGTAAAAACTTTGAATATTCTTCGATGGTTTCATATTCATTTTGCTCGTTTACAGAAATTGGTTTTCCAATACGAACTTTTATTACTCTTTCCTTTTGAGAAAATACTTCCGACGGTAATTTAGCCGTGCGAAGTGTGTCTCCAATTTTGGATAAGAAGTAAAATAATTGACTGTTTTTGGCATGAAAATATATTGGAACTACAGGTACTTGCGCTTTTCTAATTACTTTTATAGCACCTACTTCCCATGGTTTATCAACTACTAATTTGCCATCTTTATACGTTGAAACTTCCCCTGCCGGAAACATTCCTAGCGGTTTTCCTTCTTTTAAATGGATCAATGTTTCCTTAATTCCAATAACACTTGATTTGGCGTCTTTGTGATTTTCAAATGGATTAACGGGCATTATATATTTCTTCAAAGGAGTAATTCTATGCAAAAGAAAATTAGCAATTATTTTGAAATTAGGTTCTCTTTCGAGCATTAATTTTAAAAGTAAAACTCCGTCTATTCCGCCCAATGGGTGATTTGAAATGGTAATGTAGGCCCCGTCTTTTGGTAAACGTTTAAAATCTTCCTCAGGAATTTCAAATTTAATTTCTAAATCGTCTAAAATTGCATTTAAAAATGCAATCTCTTCCAAGTGCTTGTTTTTATCGTAAAACTTATTTAGGGTTGATATTTTTAGAACTTTCATCAACAACCATCCTGAAAAAGTTCCTAAAAAACCATATTTATCAACTTTTATTGCTTTTGCGACTTCTTTAGCGGTAACTAAACCCATTGATTTTTATATTTAAAACCTAAAAACAAAGATAGAAAAAAAGTTATGTAACCAATGGAATTTTGAGTCCAATTTCTTCAAATTTTCTACACTAATCGTAAAGTTTTTTATTACTTTTGGAAATAATAATATTGAATTACAATAATGAGAATCATTTCCTATAATGTAAATGGAATTCGAGCGGCCATTTTAAAAGGGTTTATTGAGTGGTTACAACATGCAAATCCAGACGTTATTTGCCTTCAAGAAATAAAGGCTTCTGAAGATCAAGTGCCTTTTTTAGATATAGAAATGGCGGGTTATCCTTATCAATATTATTTTCCGGCAACTAAAAAAGGGTACAGCGGCGTAGCAATTTTATCAAAAATTAAACCCAATAATATCGTTTTTGGAACTGGGATTGAACACATGGATTTTGAAGGAAGAAATTTACGTGTCGATTTTGATGAGTTATCTGTAATGAGTTTGTATTTGCCTTCTGGCACAAATATTGATCGATTAAGTCATAAATTTATGTTCATGGATGATTTTCAAAATTATATCAATGAACTTAAAAAGGAAATTCCGAATTTAGTGATTTGTGGTGATTATAACATTTGCCATAAGGCAATAGATATTCATGATCCAATTAGAAACGCCAATGTGTCTGGGTTTTTACCTCAAGAACGGGCTTGGCTTGATCAGTTTATGAAAAATGGATTTATTGATAGTTTTCGTTTTTTCAATGACCAACCGGATAATTATAGTTGGTGGAGTTATAGAGCAGGTGCTCGCGGTAATAACAAAGGCTGGAGAATTGACTACTGTTTAGTGAGTGAACCGTTAAAAGAAAAATTAAAAAGGGCCTATATTTTACCAGAAGCAAAACATTCTGACCATTGTCCCGTTGTAGTAGAAATAGAATAATTTAACCTTTTAAAATTAAAAAAATGATTAAAAAAATTTCAATTGTTTTCGTAATAATTGCTTTATCAAGTTCTTGCGTTTCCAAAAAAGTTTTTAATGAACTAGAAACCAAATTTGCCGATTTGAAGAAAGAAAATAGAAAAACTCAAGATTTATATGATAGTATTTCGAAATCTAAAAGCAAACTTGATGCAGATTATTCTACCCTTAAAAAGGATTATGAAAAAACAAAAGCCGAAAGAGATAAGCTAGCAATTGACTTTGCTGCCGCAGATAAAAATCTTAAAACCTTACAAGCTTCTTACACGGCATTAGAAAAAAATAGTGATGAGTCTTTAAAAGAAAACATGACTAAAAATAGAGAGTTATTAGCACAGCTAGAAGCGAAAGAAAAAGCGCTTGCTGCTGAAAAAGAAAGGCTAAATAAACTAAGTGCTGATTTGAAAAAAGGAACTGATCGTGTAAATGAATTAGAAAGCATTATGGCGGCTAAAGAAGCGGCGATGAAAAAACTAAAAGATGCGCTTACAAAATCTTTAAAAGCATTTGAAGGAAAAGGATTGACTGTAAATCAAAGAGATGGGAAAGTTTATGTTTCCATGGAAAACAAACTACTTTTTGAATCAGGAAGTTGGGCTGTTGGTCCAGAAGGTAAAAAAGCTGTAGTATTAGTAGGTTCTGTTTTAGCTCAAAATCCTCAAATTTCAGTTTTAATTGAAGGGCATACTGATAATGATAAATTTGCAGGTGCTGTTGGACAAATTGAAAATAACTGGGATCTTTCTACCAAGAGAGCGACTGCAATTGTAAATATCCTTTCTGAAAATAAAGGCGTTAAAAAAGAGAATCTTACAGCAGCAGGACGAGGAGAATTTGCTCCATTAATGAGTAATGATACTCCTGAAGGAAAATCAAAAAATAGAAGAATTGAAATTATATTGACACCAAAATTAGATGAAATATCTAAATTACTGAACGAATTGTAATAAGGTTCAAAGAAAAAAGTTTCAAAGGTTCAGAGTTTTACTTTGGGCCTTTTTTACTTTAACAAATTACAACATTATACTTAACTATGAAATATAGTAATTTACCAAATACAGATACTAAAATTAGTAAAATCGCACTTGGAACTATGACTTTCGGAGAACAAAATACGGAAGCCGAAGGTCACGCTCAAATGGATTATGCACTGGAAAATGGAGTTAATTTTTTTGATACTGCAGAAATGTATTCTATACCAGCAAAAAAAGAGACTTACGGAAGTACCGAAAAAATAATTGGGTCCTGGTTTAAAAAATCGGGAAATCGAGAAAATGTAATTCTTGCAACCAAAATTGCGGGTCCCAATAGAAACCTAAATTACATGCGGGAAGAAAATGATTTTTCCCCAAAAAGTCTGGCTTATGCGCTAGATCAAAGTTTAAAAAGATTGCAAACTGACTACATCGATTTATACCAATTGCACTGGCCTGAAAGAAAGTCAAACATGTTTGGTGTACTTGGATTTAAAGTTCAAGACGACCCTTGGGAAGATAATTTTCATTCAATTTTAGAATGTTTACAAGGATTTATCAAGCACGGTAAAATTAGAAATATTGGCGTTTCCAATGAAACTCCATGGGGATTAATGCATTTTCTTGAAGAAAGTAAGAAACACAATTTACCCAGAGTGGCAACCATTCAAAATCCCTATTCATTAGTAAATCGAAGTTTTGAAGTGGGACTTTCAGAAGTTTGCCATCGAGAAAATGTTGGCCTGTTTGCCTATTCTCCCTTGGCTTTTGGAGTACTATCAGGGAAATTTCTAAATGGTGCAAACCCTCCAAATGCGAGGATAAATTTATTTCCTCAATTTGCTCGCTACAATAGCGAAAACACACGTGAGGCAACCAGAAGATACAACGAAATTGCTGCTGATTTTGGGCTCTCTTTAACTGAATTGTCCTTGGCATTTGTAACCCAACAACCCTTTTTATCTAGTAATATTATTGGCGCATCAACATTGGAACAATTGAAAGAAAACATCAATACAATTAAGGTGACTTTAAATGAAAATGTGTTAGCAGAAATAGAAAAAATTCACAGTATTTTTCCAAATCCAGCGCCATAATCCCATTGACAAATGAAAAAAATAGCTCCCTTTTTCTCTTTAATTGTCTTACTGAATTTATTTTCATGTAATGCATCAAAAGATAATTCTTATACTTCTCCACCACAAGAAATAAAATCAATTACATTTGAAAATTGGACCAGTGGAAGAAGGGAAAGTGGAGGCGGGACGGTTTTTATCATTGAGCTGAAAAAGCCCCTTCGAAAAAATATTCGCCTTGAAAAAATTTTTTACAAAAATCTAGAAAGCCCATTAATTCAAGTAAATGAAACTAAATTTAGAGCCAATTTTCATTACAACGCCATCTATCAAGAACACCAAACCTCAGCAACTGCAACCAAAGAATTTCATTTAAAAGACAATGAAGCCGTAATAGAATTTCAAAAAGCCAATCAAAAATACTGGTATAAATGCACACAAATAAAAGAAATTTCTCCTACTGAATTTCCTTAGAAAATGTGCTAAAAATTACTTATTTTTGTTAATTACAAATCACATTCAGCAATTTTGAGTTTATATAAAAATCTTTTCAAACAAACTGCAATTTACGGACTGGCTTCAGTTTTGCCGCGCATGTTCAGTTTTTTATTAGTGCCATTATATACGGATTTGCTTCCCAAAGCTGCCTATGGAAAAGTAACCATCGTGTTTGCCTGGATGATTTTCTTTAACGTGATTTTAGCCTACGGAATGGAAACTACTTTTTTCAGGTTCTATAACAATGACCCCAATAAAAAAGCAGTAATAGAAACAACAACCGTTTCTATATTTTGGTCTACTTTATTATTCCTTTGTTCTGCATTATTATTTAAAAATTATCTCGCCGAGTGGTCAGGAATCGACGTACAATATATCATTTACACCATTTGGATTCTGGTTCTAGACGCCCTGGTAATTGTGCCGTTTTCCAAACTTCGAGCTTACCAAAGACCCATGGTTTATGCCATTATTAAAATAGGAAATGTTTTAGTATACTTATTTTTAAACGTATTCTTCCTGATCTACTTGCCAAAAATTGCTCAAGCAAACCCCGACAGTTTTCTAGGTTCTTTGTATACTGAAAATTTTGAAGTTGGTTATATTTTTGTTTCTAATATCATCGCCAGCTTCCTAACATTTTTAGCATTATCGCCAAATTATTTACATGTGAATTGGGAGTTTGATTTTGCACTTTGGAAACGAATGATGCGCTACGGATTGCCCATTATGGTTGCAGGAATAGCCTTCGCAATCAACGAACAATTTGACAAAATTCTATTAGGAAAATTACTGCCTGCCAATATTGCCGAAGCTGAAGTTGGTGTTTATTCCGCCTGTTACAAACTCGGATTGTTCATGGTTTTATTTAGAACCGCCTATACTTTAGGAATTGAGCCTTTCTTTTTCAGCCATGCTAAAAATGAAAATGCACCTCAAACCTACGCTACAATTACTAAATATTTTGTCATTTTCGGATCGTTTATTTTACTTTCTGTAATCGTTTTTGCCGACGTTTTAAAATATATTATGCTTCGCGACCCCTCCTATTGGGAAGCCATGAAAGTGGTGCCGCTCATTATTTTAGCCAATTTTTTCCTTGGAATTTATACCAATTTATCCGTGTGGTACAAGCTAATTGATAAAACTTACATCGGCGCTTATATTTCTATTGTTGGGGCAGCAGTTACCCTAATTTTGAATTTCGTCTTAATTCCAATTATGGGGTATTATGGGTCGGCAATAGCTACCATTGCTGCCTATGGAAGCATGATGACGATTTCCTATGTGCTCGGAAATAGATATTATCCTATTCCATACGACTTCAAAAAAATTAGTGGTTACATGGGATTATCGACACTGTTTTCTATTATTTCCTTCTATTATTTCCGTGAAAATTATTTCGTCGGAGTGCCTTTATTGCTAGTATTTATGTATTTTATATATCACAACGAAAAAGAAACATTAAACAAAATTTTAAAACGTAAAAATAATTAGAAGCCATTTCCCGCTATTCGCTATATCTGTTCTGGCGTCCCGAAGCTTCGGGACCGCCACAACAGGATGCCGCTACTATCGGGGCTAAAAACACTTGGATTATCAAACATAATTTTAGGTTAAAATGAAAATAAATATCATTAATAAATCACAACACGAATTGCCAAACTACGAAACTATTGCTTCTGCAGGAATGGATTTACGTGCCAATTTAACTGAATCCATCACGCTAAATCCTTTGGAAAGAACCATCGTAAAAACGGGACTTTTCATTGAATTACCAATTGGTTATGAAGCGCAAGTGCGCCCAAGAAGTGGATTGGCAGCCAAAAAAGGAATCACCGTTCTCAATTCCCCAGGAACTGTAGACGCTGATTATCGTGGAGAAATTGGAGTGATTTTAGTAAATTTATCCAGAGAACCTTTCGTTATAGAAAATGGAGAAAGAGTCGCGCAATTAATCATCGCAAAACACGAACGTGCCCAATGGATCGAAGTTCAAGAATTGTCAGAAACGGCAAGAGGTGAAGGCGGTTTTGGAAGTACTGGAGTGAAGTAACTAATTTAAAATATTGAAAGATTCAAAAATTGAAAGATTCTCAGTAATTTTTTAATCAATAAATTATTAAATCTTATAATAAAAAACATGAAAATAATAGTGCCAATGGCGGGACGTGGCTCCCGATTAAGACCACACACATTAACAGTTCCAAAACCATTAATCCCAATAGCAGGTAAACCAATCGTTCATCGATTAGTGGAAGATATCGCAGGAGTTATCAATCAAGAAATTGAAGAAATCGCCTTCATTATCCATAAAGATTTTGGGAAACAAGTAGAAGTGGAACTTATTGCAATCGCCGAAAAATTAGGTGCAAAAGGAACTATTTGCTATCAAAATGAAGCTTTAGGAACGGCTCACGCTATTTTATGTGCTAAGGAATCAATGCAAGGACCAATTGTAGTTGCTTATGCCGATACCCTTTTTAGAGCCGATTTTTCTCTTGATACCTCAGCCGATAGCGTAATTTGGGTAAAACAAGTGGAAGATCCAAGCGCTTTTGGAGTCGTGCAATTAAATGAAAATAATCAAATAGTTGACTTCGTAGAAAAACCTAAAGAATTTGTTTCTGACCTTGCAATAATCGGAATATACTATTTTAAATCAGGGGAAACTTTACGTGCCGAATTACAATATTTATTGGATAATAACGTGGTGAAAGGTGGAGAATATCAATTGACAGACGCCCTTGAAAACATGAAAGTTAAAGGATTGAAATTTGTTCCAGGAAAAGTAGACGAATGGATGGATTGCGGAAACAAAAATGTAACTGTCGAAACCAATTCAAGACTCTTAGGATTTCTACATGCCGATGGCGAAAATCTAATTGCTTCTTCTGTTATTTGTGAAAACAGTACCATCATTCAGCCCTGTTTTATTGGTGAAAACGTAAAACTGATAAATGCGACTGTTGGGCCAAATGTTTCTTTAGGAAAAGGATGTACAGTTGAAAATGCAACAATAAAAAATAGCTTAGTTCAAAATCAATCTGTCATAAAAAACGCCAATTTAGACAACGCGATGATTGGCAGTTTTGCTAGTTTTGATGGAAATTTTACAAGTATCAGTATTGGAGATTACTCCGTTTTAGAATAAATGAAACAGCTACTTTTCCTATTTCTTTTTACTGTTTTGCAATGCAATACAGCATCGCTTTGGGCGCAAAATTCGCCAGAGGATATAGCAATGGAAAAAGATGATTTTCAAGATTCTTTCTATGAATCGTTAAAGCAAAAAGGAATTGAAAATTATGACAAAGCAATTATCGAATTAGAAAAATGCTTAAAAATTCAGCCAGAAAACGCAACCATTTATTTTGAATTAGGAAAGAACTATTTTGAGCAAAAAGAGTACAAAAAAACCTACGAATCATTTGAAAAAGCGACAAAAATAGATCCAAATAATCGCTGGTTTTGGGTTGGAATGTATGATGTTTGTTATGAAAATAAAGAATTTGAAAAAGCAATTCCTATCGTTTTAAAACTAATAGAATTAAAAAAGGAGTACAAAGAAGACTTGGTTTCTCTTTACATGAATACCGACCAATTTGATAATGCATTAGAGCTAATTAACGAACTAAATGATCAAGTTGGAAAATTAGAAATAAGAACTATTTATAAAGCTAAAATTCTTGAAGATCCAAAATACCATAGCTCAGAACGTATTAATTTGTTAGCTCAAATAAAGAAAAATCCAAAAGAGGAATCAAATTATGTGGCATTAATTTTTTTATACAATAAAGAAAATCAAGAAGATTTAGCGCAAGAAATTGCAAAGAAACTAGAGTTGGAAATTCCAAATTCTGATTGGGCAAAAGTGAGCTTATTTAAATCGTATTTAAAAAATAATGATGGCGAAAATGCAGTAAAAGCAATGAACTTTGTTTTAGGAAGTTTGAAAATAGATCAGAAAATAAAACACAGAATATTAAATGAATTTCTGCTTTTTATTAAAGATAAACCCCAATATGATTCAGATTTAGAAAAGGCTGTATCCTATTTTGATACTGATAAATCGGTTGAAGTTGCCAAAGAATTAGGAAAATTTTATCATAGCAAAAAGAACTGGGAAAAAGCGATTCGGTTCTATGAAATCCAATTGAATAAAATTCCGGATGAATTAGAAACGGCATTACTTTTGTTAGAGTGTTATACTGAAAAAGGAGATTTTGACGTTATAGAAAAGAAAACGGAGGTATTCCTACAAATTTATCCAACGCAACCTCAATTTTATTATTATTCGGGTTTAGCGTTTAACCAAAAAGGCGTTTTTAAAAAAGCTAAAAATATACTTGAATCTGGGTTAGATTTTATTATTGATGACCCAGAATTAGAAATTAATTTCAACATTCAATTGGGAGAAGCGTACAATGGTTTGGGAGATATGAAGAAAAAAGAATACTATTTTTCAAAAGCAGAAAGTGCTTTAAAAAACAAAAAATAATGAAAAAATATATTGGTTTGCTATCATTTTGTCTGCTTGTTTCCTGCTCTGCAAAAAAAGCTGTAGTTGCTGAAAAAGTTGCAAATGACAAACTATCCGCTGAAAAAATAATTGAAAATCATTATAAAAATAAATTAAATTTCAACACACTTTACATCAAGTCCAGTGTGAATTATAAAGATTCTAATCTTTCTCAAAATGTAACTGCTGAAATCAAAATTAAGAAGGACGAAATTATTTTAGTTAGTATTCGAATATTAGGAATTACAATGGCTAAAGCATTAATAACCCCTGAGAAAGTTCAGTATTATGAGAAATTAAACAGCAGTTATTTTGACGGAAATTATTCAGCTTTAAGTAAATTGTTAGGTGCAGAATTGGACTTTCAAAAAGTTCAAAACTTACTTTTAGGAGAAGCATTTGATAATTTGAAAAATGGAAAATACAATTTAACTTTAGTAGAAAACAACTATAAATTAGAAACTAGTTCAAATTCAAATATCAGCAAAACGTTCTATTTATCTGGTGATAATTATTTATTAAAACAGGAAGCGATTTCTCAACCAGCATTAGAAAGAATGTTGCAAGTAATTTATCCCGCACGTAAATCGGCTGTGGAATATAATTTACCAACTGGAATTGCAATTGAAGCCAATCAGAAATCTGAAAAAACAACAATCAATATCAATTACAATACTGTTTCATTTAACGAAGAACTTTCTTTTCCATATTCTGTTCCAAATTCGTATGAAAGAATTTTTATTAATTAAATTTGCAGAAAAACAACATCACTATGTCAAAATTTATTTATAGTTTTTTAATCCTCTTCATCACTTGTTCAGTTTGGGCACAACCGGAAGACCAGCAAAAAAAATTGGAAGAACGAAAAGCTCAAATCCAAAAGGAAATTCGTGAAACCGAAGAACTGTTGCAAGCAACCAAGAAAAAGGAAAAATCAGTTACGACTCTAATTGTAATACAATCAAATAAAATAAAACTGAAAGAAAAATTAATAAATACAACTGAAAAACAAACAAAATTGTTAAGTAATGACATTTATTTAAATCAGTTGGAAATTAATCGATTAAAAAGAGAATTGGAAATCTTAAAAAAGGATTATGCCGCAATGATTGTAAAATCCTATAAAAGCAGATCTGAACAAAGTCGCGCCATGTTTTTATTATCCTCAGAAAATTTCCTTCAAGCCTATAAAAGAGCGCAGTATATGAAACAATATGCAAGCTATAGAAAGACGCAGGGTGTTGAAATTAAAGATAAAACATTTGAACTTACTGATTATAATGAGAAAATTGTAGTCCAAAAAACAGCCAAACAAAAATTGATTGAAGAGAATGAAAAAGAACGTTTGGAACTTCAAAAAGAAAGACAAGAACAAGAAATTTTAGCAAATTCAATCAAAAAAGACAAGAAAAAATACAGCGCTGAAATCAAGAAAAAGCAACAAGAAACACGAGCTATCGATCAAAAAATAGATCGTTTAATACGTGAAGCCATTGCTGAAGCCAATAGAAAAGCAGCTGAAGCCAATAGAAAAGCAGTTGAGGCTAGTAGAAAAGCTTCGCCAAATAATACCAAAATACCTACAAAGGAAGCAGTAGTTGCTGAAACCAAAGCTATAGAATCTTCTGCTAAAATTGTTTTAACAGCTGAAGGAAAAATTATTGCCGATAACTTCAAGGCCAATAAAGGTCGTTTGCCTTGGCCCGTTGAAAAAGGTTCGGTTTACTCTGCTTATGGTGAACATCCTCATCCAGAATTTAAATCTTTAACTATAAAAAATAGCGGTGTAGATATTGAAACTGAAAAAGGAGCCAATGCTAGAGCTGTTTTTGGCGGGGTAGTAACTAGTATAATGGTGTTTTCACCGGTAAATACTGCAGTTATGATTCAACATGGAGATTTCTTCACGGTGTATCAAAATCTAACATCAGTATCGGTTAGTAAAGGAGATAAAGTTTCTATAAAACAAGCCGTCGGACGCATAAGAACAAGCGGTGACTCTGGTAAAACAATTCTAAAATTTACCATTTCTCAAAATACCACCTATTTCAATCCAGGAAGTTGGTTGTTTAACATGTAAAAAAAAGGGAGTCAAAATTGACTCCCTTTTTTTAATCAAAAAGCGCTTTTAATTCGGTTGCTTCATTTGGTTTCATTTTTCCAGCTAAAACCAAACTCAATTGTTTTCTTCGTAAAGCTGCGTCATATCTCGCTTTCTCTAATTCGGTTTCCGGGATAATTGCTGGCACTTCAACAGGTCGGCCCGAATCGTCAACAGCCACAAAGGTGTATATTGCTTCATTGGCTTTACTCCTAGTTCCCGTTTCTCTATCTTCAATCCAAACATCTATAAAGATTTCCATAGAACTTTTGAAACTTCTAGATACTTTAGCTTCAACAGTAACTACACTTCCCAAAGGAATTGCTCTATTAAAAGCAACATGGTTTACTGATGCAGTTACTGCAACTCTTCTAGAATGTCGTCTTGCTGAAATACTTGCTGCTCGATCCATTCTAGCTAATAATTCACCGCCAAAAAGATTGTTTAAAGGATTGGTTTCACTTGGTAATACTAGATCAGTTAATACCGTTAATGATTCTGAAGGATGTTTTGGGTGCATGTTTAATTTTTTTTACAAAGGTACTACTTACACTTCAAAAAAAAATCCCGAAATTATCGGGATTTAATATTTAAAATTGTTCAATCAAGATCCAAGCATTAGGATTTTCTGTTTTTTGAATATCTGATTTAATTCTTTCGGCTTCTTCAAGCGTAGAGAAACTTCCGTAAAGGATAGGAAATAACCCATTAGAATTTGGTGCTAATCTTTTTGCTTTATATCCCTTTTTGGTAAGTCTTTTATAGATTTTTTCTGCATTTTTATCCAGCCTAAAAGCTCCAGCTACAATATGATAAGGCTTATTTTCTTCTTTTACAGATAAAGTTACTGAAGGAAGTGGATTACTTATTACAAATGTTGCTTCTTGAATTGTATTTTGGACTTGTTTTTGAACTTCTGATTGAACAATTAGTGTTTCAGAAGCTACTTTATCTTGGTACAATTTAAGTCCCATTATTCCGGAACAAGTTAGAGACAAAACAATTATTGCAGCATATTTAAAATATGTTCTTCCTATATTTCTGTCAGAAATCAATTGAATTACCTCTTTTTCTTTTACATTATCAAATACATGTTCAATAACCTCTCTCTTTATTGAAGGCGCTATCAAGTTGGTTAAACCAAATGAACTCGCTAAATAATTCACTTGTTCGTAAGGTGTAAAAACGATATTTTTTTCAGAATTTAAATTGAATTCCCCTATACTTTTGAATGAAATTTTGTTTGCAGATTGCAATTCATTCTTCCATTTGGAAATTTCATTTTCGATAGAAAAAACCGCTGATTCATAGGAAATTTTTTCGTTTTGAGCTACGTGATTAACCAACAATCCATCGTTGTTTTTCAAAAAAGAGTTGAAAGAAATTAACTTCTTTGGAGGGTAAAATCCGTTACTAGCTTCGTGCCATTGAGCTGATTGAATATCAGTTAAAAAGGCTCCAAAACCAGGAATCGTTACACATTGATATCGATATAATAGTTGAGAGATGTAATGTTCTAAATTCATGATAACAAAGTTATACAATCAAAATAATTATCAAAATTTTATTCACAAAATTTATTAACAATTTTCAAAAAAATTCCTATATTTCTAAAATAAATATATGCCATGAATGAAACCGAATTATATTACCTGTTAGCGTTACAAAAAGTAGAAGGTGTGGGCGATATTGTCGCTAAGAAACTACTTACCCATTGCGGAGATGCCGCTACAATTTTCAATACTAAATCATCCCAACTAGCCTCAATTGATGGAATTGGATCGGTTTTAATTTCAAAATTAAAAAATAAATCCATATTTGCAAAAGCAGAAGCAGAATTAAAATACATAATAAATAATGATATAAATGTTTCGTTTTTTCAAGATAAAAAATATCCTGAAAGGCTTAAACATTGCATTGATGGGCCTTTATTGCTGTTTTCTTCAGGTAACATTGACTTTAACAATAGGAAGATTATTAGCATTGTTGGGACACGTAAAATCACCTCTTATGGTACTGAATTTTGCAAATCTTTAATCTCTGAATTAGCGCCTTTAAATCCAATAATTGTTAGTGGTTTTGCTTATGGAGTTGACATCATTGCTCATCAAACCGCAATTGAAAACGACTTACAAACCATAGGAATAGTTGCGCATGGACTGGATCAAATTTATCCTAGTTCCCATAAAAAATACGTTTCAAAAATGGAACAAAACGGAGGATTTATGACCGAATATTGGAGTGGCACCAATCCTGAAAAAGAGAATTTTGTAAAACGAAATCGTATTGTAGCTGGGATTTCTGAGGCAACAATTGTAATCGAATCTGCAATAAAAGGAGGCTCCTTAATAACGGCCAATTTAGCAAACGATTACAATCGGGATGTTTTTGCTGTACCAGGAAGGACTTCTGATAAATTAAGTTTGGGGTGCAATAATTTGATAAAAACTCAAAAAGCAAATTTGCTGACAAGCGCCGCCGATTTAATATATATTTTAAATTGGGACATCGAAAAAACAACTCGATCCGTTCAAAAAAAATTATTTGTAACCTTAGAAAATGAAGAACAAAAAATTTACGATTACCTTCTAAAATCAGGTAAAGAAATTCTAGATATTATAGCTTTAGAATGTGAATTACCAATTTACAAAATATCAGGAATATTACTAAATATGGAATTAAAAGGGGTAGTTAGGCCTTTGCCGGGAAAACTATTTGAAGCAATTTAAAAACTAAATCCTAGTTTTTGTCGGACTCTTTTTAAAACTCCATTTGCAATTGCTGAAGCCTTTTCCGCTCCACGAAATAACTCTTGATCTATTTCTGTAAGGTTATTCATGTAATAATTGTACTTCTCACGCTCCATTTTGAATTTATCAACTATCAATTCGAACAATTCTTGTTTGGCGTGACCGTAACCATAATCAGCATTTGCATTAGCATAATTTTCTCTCATTTTCTTAATTTGAGATTCAGTTGCTAATAATTTATAAATTGCAAAAACGTTACAAGTGTCCGGGTTTTTAGGGGCTTCGAGCGGAGTACTATCACTTTCAATAGACATAATTTGCTTGCGCAAAGCTTTGTCTTCCAGGAAAATATTAATGATGTTATTAGCAGATTTACTCATTTTTCCGCCGTTAGTTCCAGGAATATATTTGGTGTCTTCCTGAATATAGGATTCTGGCAATACAAATGTTTCTCCCATTTGATGGTTAAAACGTGCCGCTACATCGCGAGTAATTTCAATGTGTTGCAATTGGTCTTTTCCAACTGGGACAAATTGTGCGTCATATAACAAAATATCAGCCGCCATGAGCATTGGATAAGAAAATAAGCCTGCATTTACATCTTCTAATCGATCTGATTTGTCTTTAAACGAATGGGCTAATGTCAATCTTTGGTACGGGAAAAAACAGCTCAAATACCACGCTAATTCTGCCGTTTGAGGTACATCCGATTGGCGATAAAAAATCACTTTATTCACATTTAAACCACATGCTAACCAAGCTGCAGCTGTGCTATAAGTGTTTGCTCTTAAAGTAGCACCATCTTTAATTTGGGTAATAGAATGTAAATCGGCAATAAAAAGAAACGATTCGTTTTCTGGTTTATTAGACAGCTCTATTGCTGGAATAATTGCCCCTAGCAAATTCCCTAAATGTGGGGTTCCTGTGCTTTGAATACCTGTTAAAATTTTTGACATTATTTTCTTATTTATCGCAAAGTTAAACCTTTGTATTAAAAATAACAGAGAAATATGTATTTTTGACATTATGAAATTAATAAAAAACACTTTTTGGCTACTATGGCGAATTTGGTTTCACGTTATGTTGTGTTTACCTTTATTAATAATGGGGCCAATTATGTTCCTTACTCTACTTAAAGAAAAGTGGTATCCTTATTTCTATGTTTTAGCAAGAATATGGGCAAAATTTGCACTTTTTGGAACTGGTTTTTACTATAAAATTGACCGCGAACAGAAATTTGAGGCAAATAAAAGCTACATGTTAATTGCCAATCATACTTCAATGACCGATATCATGTTGATGCTTGCTGTTTCCGACCAACCTATTGTATTTGTGGGAAAAATTGAATTAGCAAAGATTCCCCTTTTTGGATTTTTTTATAAACGCAGTTGTATTTTAGTAGACAGGAGTAACTCTAGAAGTAGAATGGAAGTGTTTGATCTTGCTCAAAAAAGATTGAAACTAGGATTAAGTATCTGTATTTTCCCTGAGGGTGGAGTACCGACGGATGAATCGATCGTTTTAGCCGATTTTAAAGACGGGGCATTTCGCTTGGCAATTGAACATCAAATTCCTATAGTTCCTATAACTTTTCCTGACAATAAAAAAAGAATGTCTTATACCTTTTTTAGCGGAAGCATGGGAGTTATGAGAGCAAAAGTTCATCCTTTTATAAATACAACTGGAATGACAATTGAAGACAAAACTGATATTCGAGAATTAAAAACTGCTTCCTGGAATATTATTCACAAGCAACTTTTAGAATATAACAGATAAAAAAAATGCTCATTTTCATGAGCATTTTATATTTAAGCATTAACTTCTTTAATGTGTTCTTTAATTTTGTGTTCTAATTCATCCGCCATTTCTGGGTTATCTTTAATTAGTGCTTTTACCGCATCACGGCCTTGACCTAATTTAGTTTCACCATAGCTGAACCAAGAACCCGATTTTTTAATTATTTCAAATTCTACTGCTAGATCTAATATTTCTCCCGATTTAGAAACTCCTTCACCGTACATAATATCAAATTCAGCTACTTTAAATGGTGGTGCCACTTTGTTTTTTACCACTTTCACTTTCGTTCTGTTTCCGATAACATTGTCACCATCTTTAATTTGTGTAGAACGACGAATATCTAACCTTACAGAAGCATAAAATTTTAATGCATTACCTCCAGTTGTAGTTTCTGGACTTCCAAACATAACTCCAATTTTCTCTCTCAACTGATTGATAAAGAATACTGTACAATTTGTTTTGCTGATAGTTCCAGTTAATTTTCTTAACGCCTGAGACATTAAACGAGCGTGTAATCCCATTTTAGAATCACCCATTTCGCCTTCAATTTCACTTTTTGGTGTTAATGCTGCAACAGAGTCAATTACAACAATATCAATTGCGCCTGAACGAATTAAATTCTCAGCGATTTCTAGAGCTTGTTCTCCATTATCTGGTTGAGAAATAATTAAATTCTCAATATCAACACCTAATTTCTCAGCATAAGTTCTATCAAAAGCATGTTCTGCATCTATAAAAGCAGCAATTCCACCCGCTTTTTGAGCTTCAGCAATAGCATGTAATGTTAAAGTTGTTTTTCCTGAAGATTCTGGACCATATATTTCAATAACTCTTCCTTTTGGATATCCATTTACTCCTAAAGCTAAATCCAATCCTAAAGATCCTGATGAGATTGTTTCTACTTCTTCAACGGCTTTGTCCCCCATTTTCATTACGGTTCCCTTACCATAAGTCTTGTCTAATTTGTCTAATGTAAGTTGGAGGGCTTTTAATTTGGCTTCTTTTTCTGAACTCATCTTTTCTTTCATTTAGTTTCACTTATTTTTAGTAAAAATAGTTATTTTTTTTGAAGATACAAGTGGTGAATTAATAAAGAATTTAGAATCACAAAAAAACTACTACAAAATAATAATTTCGTACTTTTGACCGCAATAATAAAGCAATGGAAAAAATAATATCCTACCCAATTTCTATAATTAGCCTTCTTCTGTTTTTGCTAACAATAGTAATTTTTCATCCTATTCAATGGATATGCTTTAATTTATTTGGATATCAAGCCCATAAAAAAAGTGTTGATTATCTCAATTTTATTTTACTGAGAATTGCACATTTACTTGGAATAACATTCAAAATTGAAAATCGGGAATTAATTCCTAAAGGAGTTCCAATCATTTTCGTAGCCAATCACCAAAGCATGTATGATATTATAGGAATCATCTGGTTCTTGAGAAGATTTCATCCAAAATTTGTGAGTAAAAAAGAATTAGGTAGCGGAATTCCAAGTATTTCATATAATCTAAATCATGGTGGATCGGTATTAATTGATCGAAATGATCCTAAGAAAGCAATTATAGAAATAAAAAATTTGTCTGAATATATTGAAAAAACGAAACGTTCAGCTGTAATTTTTCCAGAAGGGACGAGAACTAGAAACGGAAAACCTAGAGAATTTGCCAAAAGCGGATTAAAAATTCTTTGTAAATATGCCCCTTCAGCATATGTTGTGCCAATTACTATCAATAATTCGTGGAAATTTTTTAAATTTGGCTTTTTGCCCTTCGGCCTCGGGATTAGAATCATTTTTACTATTCACGAAGCAATTTCTGTTAAAAATTCTGATAGTGATCAAATAACTAATATAACAGAAGACCTAATAACTAAAAGTATAATTACTTAATTTGATTTATAGTTTTATAAATTAAGGCTGTACATCTAAAAAAAATTAAATATGTCAATAAAAAACATGCGTCTCGAAGTAATGCAATTTTTGGAAAAAAATGTAGATACTTTTGTAGACAATTATCTGATTCCTGTTGAAACTATATGGCAACCTACGGATTTTTTACCCAATTCACAGAGTGAAAATTTCTATGAAGAAGTTAGAGAATTAAGAGAAATCGCTAAAGATTTACCTTATGATTTTTGGGTTACTTTAGTTGGCGATACCATAACCGAAGAAGCTTTACCTACCTACGAATCTTGGTTAATGGACGTAGAAGGTGTTGATCAAGTAGAAGCTAACGGCTGGTCTAAATGGATTCGTCAATGGACCGGTGAAGAAAACCGTCATGGGGATTTATTAAATAAATACTTGTATTTATCTGGTCGAGTAAACATGCGTGAAGTAGAAATGACAACTCAACATTTAATTAATGATGGATTTGATATTGGAACAGGAAGAGATCCTTACAAAAACTTTGTTTATACCAGTTTCCAAGAATTAGCAACCTATGTTTCTCATAATCGTGTGGCGCAATTAGCAAAATCTTATGGTGACAATAAATTATCTAAAATTTGCAAAATGATTGCCGGTGATGAAATGCGTCATCACCATGCTTATAGCGAATTTGTAAACCGTATTTTCCAGGTAGATCCAAGTGAAATGATGCTTGCTTTTCAATACATGATGAAACAAAAAATTGTCATGCCAGCTCAATTTTTAAGAGAATCTGGTGAGAAAATAAGCTCTGCTTTTGAGCATTTTTCGGATTCAGCACAAAGAATTGGAGTTTATACCGCAAATGATTATGTGGATATAATGCAAAAATTAATAGATAAATGGGAAATAGATAAAATTTCAAATTTAACTGACGAAGCTGAAAAAGCACGTGACTATTTAATGAAACTTCCTTCTAGAATGGCTAAAATTTCTGAAAGATTAATCATCCCACAAGAATCTCAAGTGTTTAAATGGGTTGAACCAGCAAGAATATAATTAAACAACTTAGAATATTAAATGTTGGATTTTGAAGTGTCTCTTTAAAATTCAACATTTTTTTTAAAATCTAATTTTATGACCAACCAAAATCTAATTAACGACACCATTGCATTTGTAAAAAAAGAACTTAAAAATGCAGAAGGCGGTCACGATTGGTTTCATATAGAACGCGTTTACAAGAATTCTCTGCTAATTGCAAATGGGGAAAAGTGCGATAGTTTAATTGTACAATTGAGCGCTTTACTTCACGATATCGCCGACAGTAAATTTCATGAAGGTGACGAAACTGTGGGTCCTAAAAAAGCTAGATTGTTTTTAGAAAGTAAGAATGTTCCTGAAAACACGATTACTCATGTGGTTAATATTATTGAAAATATTTCCTTTAAAGGCGGGCATGAAGCCAAGAAATTTAGTTCTTTAGAATTGGATATTGTTCAAGATGCCGATCGTTTAGACGCGATTGGAGCCATCGGAATTGCGAGAACTTTCAATTATGGCGGATTCAAAAACAGAGCAATTTACAACCCTGAAATAAAACCAAATCTCAACATGAGTAAAGAAGAATATAAAAATTCGGACGCTCCAACAATTAATCATTTTTATGAAAAATTGTTGCTTTTAAAAGATAAAATGAACACTAAAACCGGTAAAGAAATTGCGGCCCAACGTCACGATTTTATGAAGCTATTTTTAAACCAGTTTTATGCGGAATGGAACGGTGAAAAATAATTTATTCTCCTTTAAAATCCGGCTTTCTTTTTTCTAAAAATGCCGTCGTTCCCTCTTTAAAATCTGCTGTTGCGAAACATTTTCCAAATGCTTCAATCTCGGTTTTATAACCATTTACGCCTTCTTTAAAATTGGCATTTATAGATTTAATTGCATAGCCAATTGCAACTGGAGAATTTTTACTGATTTTTTGTCCCATCTCCTTACAGAAATCTAAAAGGGATTCTTGTGTAAGAACATAATTAACTAAACCATAAGTCTTTGCCTCTTCTGCGTTTAACATTCCAGCAGTAAGAATCATTTCCATGGCCTTTCCTTTTCCAACTAATTGTGGCAATCTTTGGGTTCCACCATAACCTGGAATTACTCCAAGGGTAACTTCTGGTAATCCCATTTTTGCATTTTCTGAAGCTACTCTAAAGTGGCAAGACATGGCCAATTCTAATCCTCCGCCCAAGGCAAATCCATTGATTGCTGCTATTACCGGAGTTGATAAATTTTCAATTAAATCAAACAATCCTGTTTGTCCTTGCAAGGCTAAATCCGCTCCTTCACTTTCTGAAAAATGAGCAAATTCAGTAATATCTGCGCCTGCAACAAAGGCTTTTTCACCACTTCCTGTTAGAATTATTACTCGAATTTCTTTGTTTTTTTCCAAACTTATGAATGCATGTTGCAGTTCGATAATCGTTGCTTTATTTAGAGCGTTCAATTTTGTAGGGCGATTGATTGTTACCGTTGCGCAGTTTGTTTCTAATGAAACTAAGATATTTTCGTAAGTCATTTTCCTGATTTTATGAATTTATTATTGGTAAAGAAACCGTAAAAGTTGCTCCTTTTCCATGTTCTGTTTCAAATGTAATTGATCCTTTATAATTTTCAATAATATTCTTAATAATTCCTAATCCTAATCCCATTCCGCTATTTTTAGTGGTGAATTTAGGTTCAAATATCCGATCTATATTTTCGACTTCAATTCCAATGCCGTTGTCTTTTACGAGAATCCGAACGTTATTTTCTACTTTTTTCACAGATACCAATATGGTTTTTTCAACTTGATTTTCTGGTATTGATTGGATTGCATTTTTAACTAAGTTAGTAATCACACGAATCAATTGCGCGCGATCCATTTTAGATATTATCTCTTTTTCTTCGCTTTCAAAAACAATATAATCTTCATTGAAAATATCCAATGTCAACTCAACCACATTCACCACATTTAAGGTTTCGTTTTGTTGTGCTGGCATCGATGCAAAATTAGAAAACGCTGACGCAACCGAACTCATCGTGTCAATTTGTTGAATTAAAGTTTTTGAATAATCGTTTAATTTTTGCTTTAAATCAGGGTCATTGGGATCAAATTTTCTTTGGAAACTTTGTACCGTTAATCGCATTGGCGTAAGCGGATTTTTAATTTCGTGAGCAACCTGTTTCGCCATTTCGCGCCAAGCTTCTTCCCTTTCACTTTGTGCTAATTTTATAGCACTTTCTTCTAATTCGTTTACCATTCCATTATAAGCACGAATTAACAAATTGATTTCCTTACTGTTTGCTTCAAGCACAATTTTCTCATTTTTCTGATCTAAACTAGTGTCACGTAATTTGTCGGAAATTGTTTTTAATGACTTAGTGATATAGGTTGATAGGAAATAGGCAACACCAAAAGCTATAACCAACATAAAGGCATAAACTTGACCTAATTTAATTAAGAAATTTTGAAGTTCTGCTTCATAAAAACTATCGTCTTCAACATACGGAATGTTTAAAATTCCTAGCGGTTTAAACTTCTCATCTTTAATTATACTATAGGAAGAACGGTTTTTAACTCCGTTGATATTTTTTATATCTACGTATCTTTTTTCAATGGAAGATTGAACCAATTTCAATATGTATTTTGGAATTGGAGGCGCTACGGGATCAACAGAAAAAGAAGCTTTTGATGATTTTAATAATTTTCCATCCAGTCCAAAAATATTGATTTCTAAACCGTGGATTTGTGACAATTCATGAATTTTATCTTTAAAAATCAAGTCTAAATTATTGGCCGAAAGTGGGTAAGTGGTATTGGCAAGCACATAATTAATATGTTCGTTAATTGCCGTTTCTTTCCGTTCTAAACGCTCTTGATGGTAAACTTTGGATTCGTTTTTAAACTGAATTATTGAAATGGAAGCCATCAAAACGGAAGCTATCAAAACCAATACAATCATCGATAGGAAAATCCTAGTTCGAAGTGATAACATTGACATTTTGAATTTAGCTGCCATAATTTACGACTTGTTTTTCTCTCGAATTCTTTTGTACATTTTAAATCCTAACATTATAATTATTGAAAAAAGGAAGATTCCAATAACCCCAAAAATCCAGTTGAAAGCATTTTTTAAAACTACTAAAAAAACAATTGCAAACAGAATTATAGTTGCTCCTTCATTCCACAAACGCATAAAATTGGAGGAGTATTTCACTTCGTTTTTTTGTAATTCTTTATAAATTGAGTGGCATTTAATATGATATAAATACAATAAAAATACAAATCCTAATTTCACGTGCATCCAGGGCATTAACAACCACGCTTTACCAAGATCTGTGAAAAACAACATCCAAAAAGCAAAAATACTTGCTAAAATCGCACTTGGCCAAGTGATAATGTACCACAATCGATAGGTCATTATTTTATATTGATTTTGCAAAATTTCCTTTTCAGGTGAGGGCTTGTCATTCGCTTCAATTTGGTAGACAAAAAGACGAACGATGTAAAAAAGCCCTGCAAACCAAGTGATTACAAAAATAAGGTGAAGTGATTTTAGGTAGTTGTAATATTCCATTTACTAAATTATATTAATTTTTGGCCCAATTTTCAATCCAATTTGCAACAGTCTGACACCATTCGTCACCATCATTCATACAAGGAATTGCCATGAAATTTTCTCCTCCGTGTTCTTTGAATTCATGGCTAGCTTCCATCGCAATTTCCTCCAATGTTTCCAAACAATCCGATACAAATGCTGGAGTAACCACCGCCAAATTCTTAATTCCTTTTTCTGGCATTTTGTTCACTTCCACATCGGTGTAAGGGGTCAACCATTTGTCCCCCGCCAATCGAGATTGAAAAGTTTGACTGTATTTCCCTTCTGGAATTCCTAAATATTTTACCACTTGTTTTGTCGTTTCATAACATTGATGACGGTAACAAAATTCGTGTGCTGGCGAAGGAGTGTTGCAACAAGAACCGTCAATTTTACAATGTGATTTCGTGATGTCCGTTTTACGAATATGACGCTCCGGGATTCCGTGATACGAGAACAATAAATGATCGTATTCAAATCCTTCTAAATGCTTTTTGATAGAATTTCCCAAGGTTGAAATATAATCTGGTTTGTTATAAAAAGCAGGAACTATGGTGAATTTCATCTCAGGAAAATACTTTTTTCTATGCTCTTCGGCCAATTCTAAAATGGTCGTTGTAGAGGCCATAGCATGTTGCGGATACAAAGGAAATAACATTACTTCGTCAACTCCTTTGTCTTTCAATTCTTGCAATCCTTTTAAGATGGACATTTTCCCATAACGCATTGCCAAGGAAACAGGAATAGAAGACAATTGCTGTACTTTTTTCTGCATTCTTTCAGAAATTACTACCAACGGCGACCCTTCTTCCCACCAAATTTTTGCGTAAGCAGCTGCTGATTTCTTAGGTCTTGTTTGTAAAATAATTCCACGAACCAGTAATGCACGAAGCAAAAAAGGAACGTCTATCACATATTTATCCATTAAGAATTCATCCAAATACGGCTTAACATCTTTTGGTGTTGGACTTTCTGGAGAACCTAAATTGACTAATAATACACCTTTCATATTTTTATATTTATTTATAAAAGTAAATTAAACTTACTTTCTATTATTATGATTTACTAATTATTTTGGTTTATGTGTTAGGGTTGATTGCCATCAAATATTTTTTTGGCGTGGTCGCAAATTTCTTTTTGAAAGCTGCTATAAAATGGCTTCCCGTGCTGTAGCCAATTTTCAAACCAACCTCATTTACATTATAAGAACCGCTGTCCAATAATTTACGAGCACATTCCATTTTGTAATCAAAAAGAAAGCCATAAACGGTATCTCCATAAATTTGTTTGAAACCCATTTTTAATTTCTTCAAATTCAATCCTACTTGATCCGCTAATTCTTGTAATCCTGGAGGTTCTGCCATATTTGCAATAACAATTTCCTTTGCTTTTTTAATTTTCATGACATTTTCTTCGTCAATCAAAAACGGACATTGTTCTGCATCTGGATCTTCCGAACGATTGAAATACAAACTCAACAATTCATATCCTTTTCCTTTGTAATAGAGATTTTTAATGTTTGGATGTAAATTATAATGAAACAATTGGCTTAATACAATTGCCATTGAAGGGCTGATATCACTTTCATTGTAATATTTTTTATCTTGGTTTTCACCACTTAAAAATGGAATATAACTGGCTTCAGTAGAAAATAAGGCGTGAAATTTTTTGATTGAAATAATTACAGAAATCACCCAAGTTTGAGGTTCTAAAATCAAATTTAAAGGCAATTCTTTTTGAGGGTTGTAAAGTAAAAGTGCTTTTTCTTCCTTTAAATCCAGGGTGTAATTGCCTTGATTAAAAATAAATTTCGCTTTTCCTTTTATTCCAAAATGAAATTGGATAAGCCCTTGACTGATTTGTTTTTCAACATGAAAAGGTTCATTTTCATCATTTTGAAAGCGAATTAAGATAAAATCATCTTCAATTTTTATTACTTCTTGAGAACCCATAGCGATATTTTTTTTAATTAAAATACACGGTTTTGATTACTTTTTTATTTAGAATGCATCTAAATAAACCGCCTTAAACTATACTAATTTATTGCAAAAATAGAAATATTAATGCAAAAATAACGAATTAAAGCCGAAAAATCTCTTAGCGACACAAATAGTCCTTTAAGCGTTGTTTTTATAAAAACTATAGATATAATTTTGCTGAACTTTATTGAAAGTCAATTTATGAAAAACAATCAATCGAAACAGCTCTATTTTTATTCTGTAGGATTAAGCTATAAAAAAGCGGATGCCGAAATCAGAGGAAAATTTAGTTTGGATTCTGCAGCCAAAACTCGTTTGCTAAAACAAGCAAAACAGGAAGGCATTGAGAGTTTAATAGTGACTTCAACTTGCAATAGAACCGAAGTTTATGGTTTTGCAGAACACCCATTCCAACTGATAAAACTAATATGCGAACACAGCCAAGGAACAGTTGAAGGCTTTCAAGAATTTGGTTTTATCTACAAAGGACAAGAAGCGATTAATCATATTTTCCAAGTGGGAACTGGTTTAGACAGTCAAATTCTTGGAGATTTTGAGATTATTAGCCAGCTAAAATTGAGCTTTGCAGAATCTAGAAAACTAGGATTAATAAATACCTATTTAGATCGATTGATCAATGCTGTAATTCAAGCGAGCAAAAAAATCAAAACGGATACTGAAATTAGCTCAGGAGCAACTTCTGTTTCATTTGCATCTGTACAATATATTATCAAAAATGTAGAAGATATTGGAAACAAAAATATTTTACTTTTTGGTACAGGAAAAATCGGAAGAAATACCTGTGAAAATTTGGTTAAACATACCAAAAACGAACAAATTACTCTGATAAATAGAACAAAAGATAAGGCTGAAAAACTGGCTGGAAAATTGAATTTGATCGTTAAAGATTATGCCGAATTGCATTTGGAACTTCAAAAAGCAGATGTGGTTGTAGTGGCAACTGGCGCTCAAAATCCTACAATCGACAAGGCTATTTTAAACCTGAAGAAGCCAATCTTAATTCTTGATTTATCGATTCCAAAAAACGTTAATGAAAATGTTACTGATTTACAAGGGGTAACTTTAATTCATATGGATCATTTATCACAAATGACAGACGATACATTAGAAAGAAGAAAACAACATATTCCTGCAGCCGAAGCGATTATTGAAGATTTCAAAATGGAATTTAATATTTGGATGAACGGCAGAAAACACGCGCCAACAATTCATGCTCTAAAAGCAAAATTGAACGACATCGTAGAAAACGAATTGACCTACCAACGCAAGAAAATGGCTAATTTTGATGAAGAACAAGCCGAATTAATAAGTGCTAGAATTATTCAAAAAATCACCAATCATTTTGCAAGTCACCTAAAAGACGAAAACACATCAGTTGATGAAAGTATTGAATTTATTGAAAAGGTATTCCAAATTGGTCATCAATTACCCGTAAAGAAAACTTCAGAAATAGAAGAAAAATATAAAATTACACTATCCTAAAATCTTGAAGTAAAGATTTCAAAACTACTTAATAATGGCTCAAAAAGTGATACGTATCGGAACTCGTGATAGTGAATTAGCACTTTGGCAAGCGCACACAGTAGAAAAAAAATTAAACGATTTGGGCTATAAAACCGAAATTGTGGCAGTAAAATCTACTGGAGATATTATTTTAAACAAACCTTTATATGAATTAGGAATTACTGGGATTTTTACAAAAACCCTTGATATTGCTATGATTAATGGTCAAGTTGATATTGCCGTTCACTCCATGAAAGACGTTCCTACCGCTTTACCTGAAGGAATTGTTCAAGCAGCAGTTTTAGAAAGAGCCAACGAAAAAGACCTTTTGCTTTATAAAACCAATTTAGATTTTCTATCCCAAGAAGCCACAATTGCCTCTGGAAGTTTGCGTCGTCAAGCGCAATGGTTGAATAAATATCCGAATCATAAAGTGGTTGATTTACGTGGAAACGTGAATTTGAGAATGCAAAAACTGAATGATAATGATTGGAACGGAGCCATATTTGCGGCAGCGGGATTAGAAAGAATTGGGCTTAAACCAATCCTTACCCCAGCCCTATCCAAAGGAAAGGGAGAAAATGGGAGTCTCTCTTACATAGATTTAGACTGGATGATTCCAGCACCCGCGCAAGGCGCAATGGTAGTTTTAGCGATGGCAAAAGATGAGTTTTGCTGGCAAGCAGTTTCAGAATTAAACGATTTAGAAACAGATATTTGCACCTATATTGAAAGACAGTTTTTGCGAACATTGGAAGGCGGATGTACAGCGCCAATTGGTGCAATTGCAAAATTTACCGAAGACACCATCGAGTTTAAAGGTGCGCTTTTCTCTATTGATGGAACTCAAAAAATTGAAGTCGAAAAAATAGTTCCAATTGAACAATGGAAGAAAATCGGATTTGAATTAGCTAAAGAAATTTTGAGTAATGGCGGTAAAGAACTGATGAATAAAATTAAAGAATCTCTGAAAAAAAATGAATAGCTTGGTTCCTATATTATCTACTAAAGTGCTTTCTCCAACTCAAAGAGAAACTTTAGAAAACGCCTATTTTTCAGTTATTGAAGCAGATTTTATTGCTACAAAAAATCAAAATTTTGAGCTTACTGAAATCAATTCCAACTTAATTTTCACGAGTCAAAATGCGGCTCAAAGTGTTTTGCTTCATCCTAAATGCCAAGAATTAAAATCGAAAAATGTTTTTTGCGTAGGTATAAAAACAAAGGCCTTATTAAAAGAAAACGGATTTAATGTTATCGTTTACGTTGATTACGCAGCTGATTTAGCTGAAATAATTACGTTGATTTATGCTAATGAAAGCTACACCTTTTTCAGTGGGAATTTGCGAAAAGAAACCTTGCCAAAAGCATTAAAAGAAGCAAAAATTAAGTTCAATGAGATTCATGTGTACGAAACATCGTTGACGCCAAAAAAAATAAAAGACGCGATAGAAGCTATTTTATTTTTTAGTCCGTCGGGAGTGGAAAGTTATTTAATGGAAAACAAATTAAAAAAGGAAATCTGTTTTTGCATTGGTGAAACCACTGCTGCAGCTTTGCCAAATACAGTAAAAAATATAATAGTTGCAAATCAACCTTCAATTGAAGAAGTAATTGAGGATGCAATTGCAGAATTTAAATAAATAAAAATTAGCTTAGAGCATTTAGCCTTTAGCATAAAGCAAAATAAATGATAAAGAACGATCTATTTTTAAAAGCATTACGAGGAGAAACGGTGGAGCGCCCTCCGGTTTGGATGATGCGTCAAGCGGGAAGATATTTGCCAGAATTCATCGCTTTGCGTGACAAATATGATTTTTTCACGCGTTGCCAAACTCCAGAATTAGCGGCTGAAATTACCGTTCAACCCATTCGAAGAATTGCTCCAGATGCAGCTATTTTATTCTCGGATATTTTGGTTGTTCCTCAAGCTATGGGAATTGAAGTATTGATGAAAGAGAACATTGGGCCGTTCTTGCCAAACCCCATTCGTACTATTCAAGATGTTGAAAAAGTAATTGTTCCAAATATTCATGAAACTTTGGGTTATGTTATGGATGCAATAAAATTGACCAAAGAAATGTTGAACGATGAAGTTCCATTAATTGGTTTCGCAGGTTCACCTTGGACGATTTTCTGTTATGCTGTGGAAGGAAAAGGTTCCAAAAGTTTTGATACTGCCAAAGGATTTTGTTTCTCCAATCCAGTTGCAGCGCATGTTTTATTGCAAAAAATCACCGATACCACTATTTTATATTTGAAAGAAAAAGTAAAAGCAGGCGTTGATGCCGTTCAGATTTTCGACTCTTGGGGTGGAATGCTATCGCCAGTGGATTATCAAGAATTCTCTTGGAAATATATCAACCAAATCGTTGAAGCTTTGGCAGACGAAACCCACGTTATTGTTTTCGGAAAAGGATGTTGGTTTGCACTTAACGAAATGGGGAAAAGCAAGGCTTCAGCATTGGGTGTAGATTGGACGTGTTCTGCAAGAAACGCAAGATATTTGTCGGGTGGAAACATCACATTGCAAGGAAATTTTGATCCAAGTCGTTTGCTTTCGCCAATTCCTGTTATCAAGAAAATGGTTCACCAAATGATTGACGAATTCGGAAAAGACAAATACGTAGTTAATTTAGGTCACGGGATTTTACCAAATATTCCTGTAGACCATGCGAAGGCATTTGTGGATGCCGTTAAGGAATATCAAAAATAGCTGTCAGCAGATAGCTATAAGCTTTAAATAATGAAAAATAAATTCTACCAATACATACAAAACCTACAAGACCAAATCTGCTCAGGATTAGAAACTGCTGATGGCGCAACTCAATTCCGTGAGGATATTTGGGAACGACCAGAAGGAGGAGGAGGACGAACACGCGTTATAGAAAACGGTCCCGAAGGATCGGGAGTTTTCGAAAAAGGCGGAGTGAATATTTCGGCAGTGCACGGAAAATTACCGGAAGCCATGCAGAAAATGTTTGGAGTTGGTGAGGCTGATTTTTATGCCTGTGGATTGAGTTTGGTTTTGCATCCAAAAAATCCCATGGTTCCGACGGTTCATGCAAATTGGCGCTATTTCGAAATGTATGACGATAACGGAAATGTGATTCAGCAATGGTTTGGTGGTGGTCAAGATTTAACGCCTTATTATTTGTTTGAAGAAGATGCAATACATTTTCATCAAACCTGTAAAACCGCTTGCGACAAACACTCCCGAAGTTTCGGGACAGATTTTTATCCAAAATATAAAAAACAATGTGACGAGTATTTCTGGAATGCCCATCGCAATGAAGCTAGAGGAATTGGCGGATTATTTTTCGATTATTGCAAAGCCACCGAAACAATGTCAATGGAAGATTGGTACCATTTTGTAACCGAAGTCGGTAACAGTTTTCTAGAAGCTTATGTTCCTATTGTTGAAAAAAGAAAGAATTTATCCTATTCTTCAGAACAAAGAACTTGGCAAGAAATTCGTCGTGGTCGTTATGTAGAATTCAACTTAGTACATGACAAAGGCACCCTTTTTGGTTTAAAAACCAATGGAAGAATTGAAAGTATTTTGATGAGTTTGCCGCCACACGTTCAGTGGGTTTACGACCATCATCCTGAAAAAGGAAGCGAAGAAGAAAAGTTAATTCAAGTTTTGGAGAATCCAAAAGATTGGCTATCAGCAATTAACTGAGTTGAAGAAGTTAAAAAAATGCTAAACGGATTAATAACAAAGCTAAACGCATCAGCTAGTTGCTGAAAGCTAAAGGCTATAAAGCTATAAAATATGTTCCCATTACAAAGAGGCCGTCGTTTAAGAATAAACGAATCCATTAGAAGTTTAGTTCGTGAAACAACATTAAGTCCAAGTGATTTTATGTTTCCAATGTTCATTGCAGAAGGCGAAAACGTAAAAGTTGAAATTCCATCCATGCCTGGAATTTATCGTCGTTCGATTGATTTAACAGTTGAAGAAGTCAAAGAATTATTTGCTTTAGGAATTCGCGCTGTAAACATTTATGTAAAAGTCGACGAATCGCTAAAAGACAACACTGGAAAAGAAGCTTGGAACCCAAACGGATTGATGCAACGCGCCATCAAAGCCATCAAAGCCGCTTGTCCTGAAATGATTGTTATGCCCGATGTGGCTTTGGATCCGTATTCTATTTATGGGCATGACGGGATTATTGCGAATGGCGATATAGAAAACGATTCAACCAATGAAGCCTTAGTAAAAATGGCAGTTTCTCACGCACAAGCGGGAGCCGATTTTGTAGCGCCAAGCGATATGATGGACGGACGTGTCCTGCGTTTGCGTCAAGGATTGGATGCGGCAGGATTTCAAAATGTGGGAATTATGAGCTATTCGGCTAAATACGCTTCGGCATTTTACGGGCCGTTTCGCGATGCTTTAGACAGTGCGCCTGTTGATAATGCGGATATTCCAAAAGATAAAAAAACCTATCAAATGGATTATGCCAATCGTATCGAAGCAATCAAAGAAGCTTTAATGGATGTTGAAGAAGGCGCCGATATGGTCATGGTAAAACCCGGAATTGCCTATTTAGACATCGTTCGCGAAGTCAAAAACGCGGTGAATGTTCCCGTAACCGTTTTCCACGTTTCGGGCGAATATGCCATGATAAAGGCCGCTGCCGAAAGAGGTTGGTTGGATCACGACAAAATCATGATGGAACAATTAATGTGTATAAAAAGAGCCGGAGCCAGTTTAATTTCGACTTATTTTGCCAAAGAAGCAGCTATCCTATTAAACCAATAACAATGAAAAAAGTCGCTTTTTTAATTTGTTTATTGGTTCTTATTTCTTGTAAAAAAGAAAGTGAAGAAACTTTTGGACAACCCAATCCAACCGAAGTTTCACAAACTCCTGAGGAACTTGGAAAATCCATTTTTGAAGGAAAAGGGAATTGCGCGGCTTGTCACAGAATCGATGAAAAGCTAGTAGGGCCAAGTGTTCAAGACATTGCGAAAAGCTACAAAGCACAAAATGGCGACCTAGTTTCCTTCCTAAAAGAGGAGGCTGAACCAATTGTTGATCCTTCACAATATGAAGTGATGAAAACCAATTTAGCGCTTACAAAAGAAATGTCCGACGAAGAATTAAAGGGCTTGGAAGCTTATATTTATAGTAAAACAAAATAATTTCATCACGAGATACTAAGTAATCAGGAGCTATTCCCGCTATCCGCTGTATCTCTTGCCGCGTCCCGAAGCATCGGGACCGCCACAACAGGATGCCGCTTCTATCGGGGCTAAAACCCTTACGTTTTTATCTACACAAATTTTAATTAATTTCATAAAATCATATCTCAACGATTTTATGTATATTCGTATAATTAGAATTTAACACCCAAATAAACTACCACCTAATGAAATTACTTAAAAAAATCGCGCTGTGGACCGTAATTAGTCTGTCGTCATTAATTGTATTAGCCTATGTTTTTAATGTCGATTATTTATTAAAAGCAATTCGAACAATCTATTTAAAAGGACATCAAACCGCCTTTTTAGAAGACTACAAAGAATTTGACAACGACACCGTTTCTAAAAGTACTATCGCTCAACCATGGGCAATTCATAAGGATTACAATAAAGTTAAAGCTACTCCGGCTTTAGAAAATCTGCATAAAGAAATTGGTACCGTAGCTTTTCTTATTATAAAAAATGACAGTATTTGGCACGAAAGTTATTACGACGGTTTCGATAAAAACTCCAAATCCAATTCCTTCTCCATGGCGAAAAGTGTGGTTTCAGCTGCGCTAGGAAAGGCCATAATGGAAGGAAAAATAAAAAGTTTAGACCAATTGGTTTCCGATTTCTTCCCTGAATTTAAAGAAGGAAAATCGGCAACAATGACTGTTGGTGATTTGTCTTCCATGGCTTCTGGATTGAATTGGGATGAATCGTATTACAGCCCATTTTCAATTACTACTCGCGCCTATTTTTCTGATGAATTGGACAAAGTAATCCTAGGTTTAAAAGGGGTTGAAGAACCGGGGAAAAAATACAAATACCTAAGTGGGAACACCCAACTTTTGGCCATGGTAATTGAAAAAGCAACGGGGGAAAAATTAGCAAAATACGTTTCTAAAAACTTCTGGCAACCCATGGGAGCTGAAAACGATGCGCTTTGGCAAACAGATAAAAAAGGCGGAGTTGTAAAAGCATTTTGCTGTATCGCAAGTAATGCAAGAGACTTTGCTCGCTTTGGGAAATTGTACAAACAACATGGTAAATGGAACGGCAAACAGCTTTTAGACAGTACGTTTGTTGCAAAATCTATCACGCCAAGGTTTAAAGAATCTCCAGAATATGGTTACGCATGGTGGTTGAGCGACTACAAAGGCAAGAACATATTTTATATGAGAGGTCATTTAGGACAATACGTAATCGTGATTCCTGAAGATGAATTAATCATTGTGCGATTAGGAAATCGTGTAAAAAAATCTAAAAATTCACCTCACAGCGAAGACTTCTTTGCTTACATAGATGAAGCCTACAAAATGCTTGGCAAATGATAGAAAAAATACTCCTCGAAAACATTCTTTTTCTTGATATTGAAACCGTTCCTGATGCTTCCGATTATAACGAATTGGATGCTGAAATGAAAGACCTTTGGGAACACAAAACACAATACCAACGAAAAGAAGAATATACGCCAGAAGATTTTTATGACCGAGCAGGAATTTGGGCTGAATTTGGAAAAATCGTCTGTATTTCTGTGGGTTATTTTACCATTAAAGGCGACATTCGACACTTCAGAGTGACTTCGTTTTTTGGAGAAGAAAAGAAAATCCTTCACGATTTTATCAATCTCTTGAACAATCATTTCAATAAGCCGCAGCATATTTTGTGTGGCCATAACGCAAAGGAATTCGATATTCCATTTATTGCGAGAAGAATGATTATCAATCAAATTGCACTTCCCAACAAGCTGAATTTATTTGGCAAAAAACCTTGGGAAATTCCGCATTTGGATACTTTAGAATTATGGAAATTTGGTGATTATAAGCATTACACTTCTTTGAAATTAATGTGCAAAGTGCTTGGAATTCCTTCGTCAAAAGGCGACATCGACGGAAGTCAAGTGGGACATGTTTATTATGTGGATAAAGATATCGATAGAATAGTTACCTATTGCGAAAAAGATACGATTGCCGTTGCACAAATATTCTTGCGTTTGCGCCGAGAAGACTTGTTAATTGAAGAGGAGATTATTCACGTTTAATTTGAAATTGCAATTGATTTTTGACATTGAATTTGATTTATTACATTTACTAAAAAAATACAGATTATGGTTTTAAGTAGGTTTTGGTTGGTTATTTTTATTTCGTCAATCGCATTTGTATTAATTAGCTTGTTCTCTGGAAACAGTTACACGCTCGATTTTATGATCAATGGGAAAAAAGACGATCCAATTATTATCTCTGAAAAATACCTCAACCAAGTTCCTGTTTTTATTAAAGACAGCATTGAAAAAGCACCGGATCAAACGATTGTAATCGATAAAATCACTTCTAATCCAGATACGACTTATGTATATTCTGCTAAAACCGTAAAAATCTTTAGTGGAGTTCAAAAATCAGATGGTTTATTACCAACATGTAAAAGCACTTTGCTAGATTTAATCCTGCCGCTTCTTGCTTATTTAGCCTTTTTCTGTGGATTGATGGAGCTATTAATTATTTCTGGAGCGTCAGAAAAATTAGCAAAATTGCTGAGTCCAGTATTTGTAAAAGTGTTTCCAAGTGTTCCAAAAAACCACCCTTCTATTTCGTTTATGACCATGAATTTTGCTGCTAATTTCCTAGGTTTGGATTCTGCTGCAACGCCTTTTGGATTAAAAGCAATGGAAAGTTTACAAGAAATAAACCCCGATAAAGCCAAAGCAAGCGACGCTCAAATTATGTTCATGTGTTTGCATGCTTCTGGGCTTACATTAATTGCGACTTCAATAATTGGTTATCGCGCTGCTGCAAATGCTACGAACCCTGCCGATGTGATGCTGCCTTGTATTATCACTTCATTTATAGGAACCATTGCCGCCTTTTTAATTGTAGGAATCAAGCAAAAAATCAACTTTAAAAGTGCTTCTTTAGTGGTGGCATTAATGACATTAATAGCAGCTATTGTGGGATTATTAATGTACGTAAACCAATTGGATATTATTGGAAAAAATTATTTTACTTCCAATTTATCGGCGTTGATATTGATTACGATTATTGCATTTACCTTGCTTTTTTCCTTTTATAAAGAAAAGAAATTTGCTGAAGCCAACACCACCGTTTTTGAAGCTTTTGTGACTGGTGCAAATAATGGCGTTAAAACGGGTGTCACTATTTTCCCTTATGTTTTGGGAATGTTAGTTGCCATATCCTTATTTAGAAACAGTGGCTTATTTGAAATTATTAGCGAATGGATTGCGTTTGGCTTTTCCAATATGGGCGTGAGCAAAGAAATAACTGATGCTTTACCGGTTGCGTTACTTCGACCATTTAGTTCAGCGGGATCTCGTGGGTTTTTAATAGATTCCATGAATACTTTTGGTGCCGATTCTTTAACAGGAAGATTAAGCAGTATTTTCCAATGTAGCGCCGAAAGTACGTTTTATGTAATTGCCGTTTACTTTGGTTCTGTGAATATCAAAAACACGCGTTATGCGTTAAGCACAATGCTATTAGTGGATTTGATTTGTGTGATTACTGCTATTTTTGTGGCTACTTGGTTTTTTTAAGATGATAGAAATAGAACGCAAATTTTTAGTAAAATCGGAGGAGTTTAAAGGAATTTCATTTGCAAAAAATGAAATATCTCAAGGTTATTTAAATTCAAATCCGGAACGAACTGTAAGAGTACGAATAAAAGGAAATCAAGGCTACTTGACCATTAAAGGGAAAGGCAATGAAACGGGAATGAGTCGGCTGGAATGGGAAAAGGAAATCCCAGTTGATGAAGCTAAAATGTTGCTAAACCTTTGCGAAAGCGGCGTAATTTCTAAAATTCGTTTTGAAATAAAATTCGGAAATCATGTTTATGAAGTCGATGAATTTTTTGGTGAAAATGAAGGTCTTGTTATAGCTGAAATTGAATTACAATCGGAAGATGAAGCCTTTGAAAAACCCAATTGGCTGGGAGAAGAAGTGACCAATAACAAGAAATATTACAACTCCTATTTAAGTAAAAACCCTTTTAAAAATTGGTAATTAGTTTTCTATAATTTCCAATTTTACAATCGTAGAACCACTGTTTTTATTGGAAGCTATTTCCATAAAAGCGCGTCTTGAAAGATCAATTTCCCGACCTCTAGAAAACGGTCCGCGATCAATAACCTCAACAATTACCCATTTTCCATTTTCTTCATTGGTGACTTTTAGTTTGGTCCCAAAAGGTAATTTTCTGTGGGCGGCTGTGTATTTATCGTTACTAAATCGGATGCCGCTAGAGGTTTTTTTTCCGTTGAATTTATTGGCATAATAAGAAGCGTGTGCTTTTGTTTTAAACGGCTTTAATTTTAATCGGGGTTTTATTGAATCAATAGCAACTGCTTTATTTTTAGCCGTGTCCAATACTACTTTTTGAGTAAAGGGTTTGCTAACTTTTTGAGCTTGCATTTGACAGGCAAATACTACTAAAAAGAGGCACAAAATGGCGTTGAAAACTATTTTCTTTTGTTGCAACATAAATGGATTTTTGAGTGGATGTGGTAAAATACTTTTAGATGAAAATCTAAAAAGTGATTAAAACCATAAATGCCATGGAATTCTAGCTAAAATTAAAAGTAGTCCAAGGGTATAAAAAACAGCAAACGATTTGAATTTTAATTCGCTTGTAGCGGCCTTTTTATGTTTGGACCAACCAATTGTAATTAAAACTAAGGCAATAACGTTAATTAACGGATGTTCTAGCGACGTTAATCTAGCTGCGGCATCTTTCATGTTAAAACCGTTTAACCCTAGTGGAGAAACGAAATATAGGATTAACCCTACTAATAATTGAATGTGTGCTCCTATTAATCCGAACAAAGCTATTTTTCGATCTTTGGCAGTAAATTCCTTTTTGGAAGTGAATCCAATAATGGCGTTAACAACAGCTACAACTAGTAATAATAAAGCTAGATAAGCCCAACCGGAATGAAATTTTTGTAAAAATGCGTATGAATTCATGGTGTGTATTTATTTTTTTGAATAACAAATATAAAGAAAAAAGCATAAAAAAACGGCATTCTTTTCAGAATGCCGTTTTAAAACCATTTTAAATTACTTCTTTCTAATTAGAAATTGTAGCTTAATGAGAAGTTCCAAGTTCTACCGAAACCGAAGAATACTTGATTTCCTGTAGCTACTCCGTTATACAATCTTCCTGCTGAAGCGTAAGTTGGACCTGTAGTTCCGCTTACGAAATCATCAGCAAAAATGTTTGTGTTTGATTCAGCTATGTAAACAGTATCCAACAAGTTGTTTACATTCAGTCTGAATTTAACTGATTCTGTAGTATTCGCTAAATCCCATTTGTAAGAAACTCCAGCATCAATTAAATCATAGCTTGGTAATTGTAACGTTCCTTTGTTAGTAGCACTTGTCAATGAATTTGGAGAAATGTTAGCATATAATTTATCATTAAAATTATAGTTTACATCAAATGACATGTTTTTAGTCACATCAATTACTCCACCTAAAGCAGCTGTTACTTGAGCCGTATTTCCTACTTTAACATTGTCTAAGTACAATGTTGTAAGTGTTCCCCCTGCAAATGGATCTCCATTTTGATCAAAACGGTTACTGATACTGTTTCCTTTGTAAAACCAATTTCCGTATGAAACCATACCAGTTACTTTAAAGTGAGAGAACAATTTATATCTTGTTTCTAACTCTAACCCTTGGTGAACTTCAGTAATTCCTTGGAAATCATAATATCCACCTTGGTTTGTAGTACTTGCATCAAAAGTTCTTTGATATCTGTCTTTCCACTCAGTATTATAAACGTTTACATTAACGTTCCATTTCGCATTTCTAAAACCATAACCAGCTTCAAATCCTAAAATTTTCTCGTTAGTTAAGTTGGTATTAACTTTGTTTGCATTGTTTGGGAAAACCGCAGTTAAAAAGGGTTGTTTAGAATAATAACCTGCATTGAAAAATACATTATGGTTATCATTAAAATTGTAATTAGCTCCCGCTTTAAAGTTTCCTCCCATTAGGCTCTTTTTATCAGAGTTTTGTAATTGATCTGTATTTGAATAAACAAAATAATCTTGTCTTTGGAAGCTTTGTTGAGAAACTGATGCTTGTACAAAAGCAGTTAAATTGTCTTTAGAATATTCTGCTTGACCAAAAGCACCCAACCAATTCACTAGACCATTCCAATTTCTTACAATTGGCGTTCCTTGAATTGCTTGAAAAAATGGATTTAAAGAAGGCGTTGGAGAAGACGTTTCGCTAGTAAAAACGCTAGGGATATTAACATTAGAAACATCTCTAAAAGTTGATCCTCCTAAAAGGTCATTTAAATACCTAACGTGAATTCCTTTGTAGGTTCTTAAATCCAAACCGAAGTCAAGAGTAAGGTTGTTTACTTTTTTATCTAAATTGATAATTCCTCCGTACCAGTCGTGAGAGTTAATTCCTGCAATTTTAGAAACCCCATTTGCAGCAGACACATAAGGCGCTGTATTTAGAGTATTTCTATTGTCAAAATTTACATATTGACCATTAATTGGTGTTCTAACAGCTGCTGCATAGGTAGCAAACGCGGCTGTTGCAGGTAATTGAACAGATTGTCCTGAGTTGTAAGCATATAATTTATCAAAGTCAACTGTTCCAGTTCCATTTGGTGCAGTTCTCCATCTGTCGTCGTTGAAATTTAAACCTGCTGATTGTCCCCAAGCACCAGCTCCACCTCCACGACCCCAAGAACCGTAAACGATAGTAGATAAATTAGTAGTTTCATTGATTTTATAATCCCAGTTGATAGAAGCTACTGGTTTGTTATAAAAATTCTGATTCATATTGTATTGTTTCCCTTGGAAATATCCCCAGTCTCTGTTGTATTTTGTTGCTGGAGTTCCTCCTCCTACCGTTAAATATTGAGCTAAAGTAATTGAAGAACTTCTTTGGTGGTGCCATTGCGCCGCTCCAGTGAAAGTAAATTCAAATTGGTGTTTTTCGCTTAATTTGTATCCAAGACCTAAAAAATAGTTAGTTCCTTCAAAATTAGTTCCAGCAACATAACCGTCTCCTCTTGTTCTGCTTAATAAGAAAGAAGCAGACAATCCATTTTTCATTATTCCTGTAGAATAAGAAAAAGTAGATTTAAGGTAGTTGTCGTTACCTACTGAAGAAGCAACAGATCCACCTTCTTTCATGTCAGAAGATCTAGTTACAATGTTAATAGTACCTCCAACAGAAGCAATCGCTAATTTAGAAGCTCCTAAACCTCTTTGAACTTGAATAGATGAAGCTACATCAGTAAGTCCAGTCCAGTTACTCCAATAAACAGCACCGTTTTCCATGTCGTTAACTGGCATACCGTTAATCATAACTGCAATGTTTTCTTGAGCGAAACCTCTAATGTTAATTCTAGAGTCTCCGTAACCACCACCTGATTTAGATGCGTAAACAGAAGGCGTATTTTTCAATAAGTCTGGAAATTCTTGATTTCCTGCTTTAGCTTGAATTTCAGCCGCTTTGATAGTAGAAACAGCCACCGGTGTTTTTCTTTCTTTAGCAACGTCAATAATGCTTCCTCTAACCACTACTTCTTCAAGTTGATTTGTCTTTACAGTGTCTTTCTTAACCGCTTGCGCAAACGAAGCTGTTGCTAAGAAAAACAGTCCAAAAAATAAATTAATTTTAAAATTTTTCATTTGTTGTTTTGTTTAAATTTTTGCAAATTTCAGTATTAATATTGTTCCTTATGTTAATAAATTGTTAAATGATAATTATATGTTAAAATGTCGCCTCGAATGTTAATAAAAAACAAAAATCAATATCGATATTTGATTAATTAACAATTTTAATAGGTAATTAACAGTGTTTTTGAGATTTCAACGTATTTTATCCCTTTTTTAAATAGTGGTTTAAAAGAAAGGTAGTAGAGCTATCGTGTTTTTTAACATTTTTAGTATTTATTTCCTCCAAAATTGAATTGGCCAATTGCTTTCCTAATTCCACTCCCCATTGGTCGTAACTAAAAATATTCCAAATCACACCTTGAACAAATATTTTGTGCTCGTACATTGCAATTAAAGATCCTAAAGTTTCTGGGGTTAATTGGTTAATTAAAATAGTGTTCGTGGGTTTGTTGCCTTCAAAAACCTTAAACGGTGTTAAATAATCGGCTTTTTCGGAGGAAACCCCGAGCTTATTAAATTCGTCACGAACTTGGGCTTCGGTTTTACCATTTAACAATGCCTCGGTTTGTGCAAAGAAATTGGACATTAATTTGTCATGGTGGTCTTTATTCCCGTACAAAGAGTTTACAAATCCAATGAAATCAGTTGGGATTAATTTAGTTCCTTGGTGAATTAATTGGAAAAATGCATGTTGAGAATTAGTCCCTGGTTCGCCCCAAATAATAGTTCCCGTTTGGTAATTAACCTGTTGCCCATCACGCCCAATACTTTTTCCGTTGCTTTCCATGATTCCTTGTTGAAGGTAGGGTGCAAGTTTTTGCAAATATTGAGTATACGGAATTAACGCCTCACTTTCGGCACCAAAGAAATTGTTGTACCAAATACTTAATAAAGCTAAAACTACTGGAATATTTTTATCAAAAGAGGTGGTTTTAAAATGGTCGTCCATTTTATTGGCCCCTTTCAAAACTTTGTCAAAATTATCAAATCCAACCGCTAGACTAATTGATAATCCAACTGCGCTCCATAAAGAAAAACGGCCTCCAACCCAATCCCACATTGGGAAAACATTATCGGCATTAATACCAAATTCAGTTACGTTTTTAATATTGGTGGAAACCGCAACAAAATGTTTGGCCACGTCTTCTTGTTTGGCTGTCCCGAATTCTCGGGATAAAAACCAAGAACGAATGGTCTCTGAATTAGTTAGCGTTTCTTGGGTGGTAAATGTTTTCGAAACAATTACAAAAAGAGTGGTTTCTGGGTTTAGTTTTTTAATGATTTCGTTCACGTGATCACCATCAACATTGGATACAAAATGAACGTTTAAGTGATTTTTATAAAATTGTAATCCTTCCACAATCATTGCTGGACCTAGATCTGAGCCGCCAATTCCAATATTTACCACATCGGTGAACGCCTTGCCAGTATATCCTTTTCTAACGCCGTTCACCACTTCGTCGGTAAAGGCTTTTATTTTATTTTTAACTTCGTAGATTTCAGGAATTACATTTTGTCCATCCACATTTACTACTGCATTTTCAGGTGCTCGTAAGGCAGTGTGAAGTACGGCTCTGTTTTCTGTTTTATTAATAGCTTCCCCATCAAAATAAGCAGCAATTGCATCTTTCAAATGCACTTCATTGGCTAAATTAAGAAGTAAATCCATGGTTTCTTGATTGATTCTGTTTTTAGAATAATCAATCAAAAAGTCGTTCCACTGAATGTGAAATTTAGAAGCTCTTGAAGGGTCCTCTAGAAACATTTTTTTCATGGAAACTGCTTTCATAGTTTCAAAATGTTCTTGAATTGCTTTCCAAGCAGCTGTTGAAGTGGGATTTGTATTTTGTAAAGCCATTTTAAGAAATTTCTTAATTAATTAGAATATCGAATTGCAAATTTACAAATAATGTTTGTAAAGTAATTTGGATTAAATAATATATGAAAAATAAATTGGCGCATTTTTTAGCCACGAATTCACTAATTAAATCAAATTTTAAAGACTATTATCACTTAAATTCAATAGCGGCAGCTCTATCCAATTCTGTTTTCAACGGGGTCATTTGTTCCATAAAGCGAGGCAAATTCTTTTTACTCATCGGTTCAGAATTGGGTAATTTCAATCTCAAAGCGTCCACTTGAATTCCGTTTTTCCAAAATCGATAACATACGTGTGGGCCTGTTGCTAATCCAGTACTTCCTACTTTTCCAATAATATCTCCTTGGTTTACTCTTTGTCCTCGGCGCGCGATAATTTTGGACATATGAAAATATTGCGTCGAATAGGTACTATTGTGTTTTACTTTAACAAAATTTCCGTTTCCTGCAGTAAAGCCGGTTTGCTCTACAACTCCCGAAGCGGTTGTCATAATTGGGGTTCCGAAGGGCGCAGCATAATCGGTTCCTTTATGCGCTTTCCAAATTTGCTGCACCGGGTGAAATCTATTTTTAGAATATCGTGAGGTGATGTTTACAAATTTTAGAGGTGCTTTTAAGAAAAAGTTCTTTAACGTTTTCCCTTGTTCGTCGTAGAATTCTGTTTTATTGGAATTGATATCTTGTGAAAAAGGAAACGCATAAATCAATTTGCCTTTGTATTCAAAAAAAGAACATTTTAAGCTGTCTACACCGTCATAAATCGAATCGTTTATGTACCGTTCTGTGAAAGTAACCGCAAATTTATCGCCTTTTTGGAGTTTGAAAAAGTCAATTGACCAAGCATAAATTTTAGAAATTGAAACTGCTAAAGCTCCGTCAACACCTTTTTTAACTAGCGTTTCTGATAAAGATCCGTCTAGTTTTCCCGCAATGGTTCTTCTTCGAATGGTAACGGGTTCAATGTGTTTATAGACTTTTATAGAATCTTTCAAATCGATCACATAATAGCTTAATCGATCAGGTTGATAAATAAATGCGCGGATTTTTTTGGATTTTCCTTTGGATCTTAAAATAGTGTAAGGCTTATCAATTCTCATCATTCGAACGTCAAAGGTGTCTTTTACTTTTTCTACGATGTCATATACTTTTAGGTTTCCTAAATTTTGATTTTCAAGGATGCTTCCAAAAGTATCTCCGTCTTGAATGGTGTCATGAACTACATCAAAATGATTGAGCGTAAAACCAAATGCTATAACGATAGGTTCTTTAGGAATGGTTTTCTCCTTTTCCGATTTATTGCAGGAAAACAAAGAAGCAATTAGTAAAAGTAGAATGCACGTTTTTTTCAAACCGAGGTTTTTAATATTAATTTTCTGCGCCCCAATTTTTCAATTCCTCTTCGCTCCATAACTCGGGGAAAAATATTCTTCTTTGGAATTTTGGGTGCATGTATTTTTTCCAATCGCTTCCGCCTGTTGCTTCTCCATTGCCAATTACGCTTGAGTCAATGTATTTTCTAGCTGCATTTAAGTGACCCATTACCCATGTAATATTAACGGTATGGTCGTAATGACGCATTGCCTTAACTAATTCAGGGTTTTTTTGATCGGTTTCAGGCAATTGTTTGAATTTTTGCCACAAATTAATCGTATTGTATTCTTCCATAGATCGAAGAAATTGCGCTTTGTATTTTCGTTCAAATTCTAAAATTAAGAACGATTTTTTGCCTGTTTCATGGTCTTTACCTCCAGCTTGCCAATACAAATGTTCTAAAGCATGTTCGTAGGGAGTATTTCTATCTATTGAAGCTCTAAAACGATAATCAATTAAATTGATTAAATCGGTAGAGGCAAACTCAATTAGGCGATATTGGGCGCTTTGAAATCCACTTGCGGGTGTTAAAGTGTTTCTGAATTTCATGTATTGATCTACTTCCATTCCGTCACCCATAATGTCAAACGAAGTTGTAAGCATATCAAAATAGCGACTAATTCTCATTAATCTTTCCGTGAAAAAGGCGGTTTTTAAATTATCATTTTTAGAAATTTGTTCTATTTCCCACAAAATCATTTTAAACAATAATTCGTTTACTTGATGGTACATGATAAAAACCATTTCATCAGGAAGCGTTGTTCTTTGAACTTGAAGATTTAAAAGAGCGTCGGTTTGGATATAATCCCAATAAGTAATTGGTTTGGACCAAAGTAATCCTTCTAAATGAGTTTCTGTTTTTTGATTAATCTGTTGAAATTTATCTTCTAATTTTTGAAGGATTTCATTTGAAATATTTTGGTTTTTCATTCTTAATTTACTTTAATTGTAAAGGAATTTTTCAATCCTTTAAAGCCATCTAAATCTGCTTTTATAGATCCTACAGTTAAACTTGCTTGAATTCTAATTGGGACTTTATTGTCATCATCTGAAATCCAAACGGTAAGCGCTTCTTGCTCTTTAAAAACTCGCCCCGATTGAACTAGTGGACGGAAAATCATTGTTGGGATTACTCCAAATTTTGTATCGATATCTTCTCGACCAATAAATTTAAGTCTAAATTTTGTAGTTTCCTCATCAAAAAACATATCAATTGCTACTGATTCGCCCACTTTTAACTTATTAATGGTTGGGTAATTTCTCAGATAATAAAAAGTAGAAACAATGTCTTGAGTATTATTTGGGATTACAAATGTTTTTTCGGTTTTGTTTTCATAATCTTTAACTAAAACTCGATCTGAAGCTTGATTGAAAAATCCTTCTTGGTTTTTGGTATAGCCCCCTTCATTTATTTTTCGGATGTATTTATATGGGTTTCCTGTAACTTTATCAAAATAGCTTTCATATAAATCGTCTACTTTAAAAAAGAATCTTGACATTCCTGTAGAATATCCTTTACCGATAACATGATAGACTTTTTTATTGTTTATAACTCCGTCTTGAACTTCGAGTGTTGCGTAACCAGCATTAATTAAGCCGTAGTGGACTCTGAACTTAAACCACTCGCCAGATTGAAAGGCGTCTTCACGTTGTGTGTCAAAACTAAATAGGAGAGGAAATATTAGGAGGATTACAAGTTTTTTCATGATTATGGTTTTTATATTAATTGCCTATACAATATTTGTTCCAAATGTAATAAAAACAAAAAAACCCAATCAAAAAATGACTGAGTTTTTATGCTATTAACCAACCAAAAAATTATAAATTATGAAAATTTATACAAAAATGAGGAAACCACTCCTTATTTCTTAGTACAAAGATATTCAAAATGTTGAATTATAATTAACAAAAAATGAACTTTAACATTTATTTTGCAAAGATAATTCTCTTTCGGTCGATTTCTTTATGAAAAATTTAAGAAAATCTTTATTATTTATAATGTTCCTCTTAAAGATTGTTCTCTTTCAATAGATTCAAAAAGCGCTTTAAAATTCCCTGCTCCAAATCCTTTTGCTCCCATTCTTTGAATTATTTCAAAGAATAAAGTTGGTCGGTCTTGAACGGGTTTGGTAAAAATTTGTAATAAATAGCCGTCCTCGTCGGCATCAACCATGATGGCTAATTTTTCAATGGCGTTTAAATCTTCTTTCATCATGTCCATATGAACTCCTAATCTATCGGGAATTGCTTGGTAATATGCATGAGGTGGCGCAGATAAAAATTCCACTCCACGTTCTTTCAATTGAGATACCGTTTTGATAATATCATCGGTAGCAATGGCAATGTGTTGGACTCCTGGACCGCCATAAAAATCTAAGTATTCTTCAATTTGAGAACGTTTTTTTCCTTCTGCAGGTTCGTTGATTGGGAATTTAATTCGACCATTTCCGTTGGACATCACTTTACTCATTAAAGCGGAATATTCGGTGTGAATTTGTTTATCATCAAAAGACAAGAAATTTACAAATCCCATTACGTCTTCGTAGAATTTTACCCAAGTATTCATTTCATTCCAACCTACATTTCCTACCATGTGATCAATGTATTTCAATCCAACCGCTTCAGGATTGTAATCGGATTTCCATTCTTTATAACCAGGTAAGAAAATTCCGTTGTAGTTTTTTCTTTCTACAAATAGGTGAACGGTTTCGCCATAAGTATAGATTCCTGAACGAACTACTTCTCCAAATTCATCTTTTTCAACTGTGGGTTCCATGAATGAACGTGCACCACGTTTCATAGTTTCTTCATAAGCGCTAGTAGCGTCTTCAACCCAAAGGGCAACAATTTTCACGCCGTCACCATGTTTTCTTAAATGGTCGTTTATGGGTGAGTTTTCGTTTAAAGGAGTGGTTAAAACCAATCTGATTTTGTCTTGCTTTAACACATAGGAAGTTCTATCTCGAACGCCAGTTTCTAATCCGGCGTAGGCCAATGATTGATATCCAAATGCTGTTTTATAATAATGTGCCGATTGTTTTGCATTTCCTACGTAGAATTCTACATAGTCGGTTCCTAGTAGTGGAAGAAAATCTTGTGCTCCTTCGAATATTTTTTCTAATCCGTATTCTACAGATGTTACTTCTTTTTTTGACATTTAATATCTTATTATGAGGTGAATTAATCGTTCCTCTTATTTCTAATTTTGTTATTTATCGAAAACCCTAGCCCTGATAGCAGTGGAAATCCCAAATTGTTGTGAGGTACGAACAATAATATGGATTGCAACGAATAGCAGGAAATAGCTCCAAATTATTCTGTCCAAGATTTATAATACTTTCCATCGTCAATTCCCATGGCTTCTTCGGTAACCATTAATGGTCTGAAAGTATCTACCATAACGGCTAATTCTTCGGTTACGGTTTGCCCGATACTTCTTTCCATTGCGCCTGGCGCTGGTCCGTGCGGAATTCCTTTAGGGTGTAAAGTAATGTGTCCTTGTTCGATATTATTGCGGCTCATAAAATCGCCGGCTACATAATAAATTACCTCATCGCTGTCGATATTGCTATGATTGTAAGGCGCTGGAATAGATTTTGGGTGATAATCGTATAATCTTGGCACGAAAGAACATACTACAAAAGTGGCCGTTTCAAATGTTTGATGTACTGGTGGCGGCTGGTGTACTCTTCCTGTAATTGGTTCGAAATTGTGAATGCTGAAGCCGTATGGAAAATTATATCCGTCCCACCCAACAACGTCAAAAGGGTGTGTTGCATAAACTATTTCGTGAATCATTCCTTCTTTTTTGACTTTGATTAGAAAATCTCCTTTTTCATCGTAGGTCTCTAATTCGTTTGGCAAAATAAAATCGCGTTCGCAAAATGGGGAATGTTCTAAATGTTGACCTGATTCGTTTTTGTATCTTTTTGGCGTGTAAAAAGGGGTAAATGATTCAACGTAGAACAGTCGGTTATCGGAAGTTTCAAAATCTATTTGATAGATTACGCCTCTAGGAATTATAAGATAATCGCCGTATTCAAATGGGATATTCCCCAACATGGTTCTCAATTTTCCTTTTCCTTTATGGATGAATAGTAGTTCATCGGCATCGGCATTTTTATAGAAATAGTTGCGAAGTGATTTTCTAGGGGCGGCCAATCCGATGGTGCAATCTTTATTAACCAACATTGGTTTTCGGCTGTCTAAGAAATCGTCTTCGGATTTTACTTCAAATCCTTTTAAGAGTAATGATTTTATGTTTTTACCAATGGCAATTTTAGGTTCTACAGAATACGATTTTAAGATTTCTTTGACTTGCGTTGGTCTATGTACATGATAGGAAAGTGAAGAATGTCCGTGAAATCCTTCAGTCCCAAATAATTGTTCGTAATAAAATCCCCCTTCGGGTTTTTCAAACTGTGTATGTCTTTTATGGGGAAACGTTCCGAGTTTATGATATATTGGCATCTTTTATTGTTTAAAGTTTAAGAATAAAGTTGGTTTAACTTAAAATATTAATTATTTTAAAAGAAATATAATCATTCAGGGTTTCTCTTGATGAGAAACTGCAAATAATCTAATAATCCAATCCAGGTTGTTTTCATATAACAAATATCGGAAAAAATTAATTTTAAGGCCTAATTATTGCGAAATATTTATTTTAAAAGAAAAGGCATTAAAGAATGGTGTCTTTAATGCCTTTTTAAATTATTATGAATCTGGATTATTTATCTGGGTGGTTTAATTTACTATTATTTTTGCTGTATAGGAAATAGAAACCTAAGCCTAAAAGCAACCACACGCCAAGTCGTAACCAGTTGGTCCAGCCTAAACCGTAGATCATAGCCATACAAACTATAATTCCAAGAATTGGTACCAATGGAACGAAAGGTGTTTTGAATTCTCGTTTTAAATCTGGTTCGGTTTTTCTTAAAACTATTACGGAAATACAAACCAGAATAAATGCAAATAAAGTTCCGATACTGGTCATATCTCCAACAATATCGCCTGGAATAAATGCAGCAAATAAACCAACAATTACTAATATTACAAGATTCGCTTTATAAGGAGTTTTGTATTTAGAATGTAAATCTCCAAAGAAACTTGGCAATAATCCGTCTTTACCCATTGAATAAAAAACTCTAGATTGACCTAATAACATTACTAAAATTACTGAAGAGAATCCTGCTAATATTGCTATTGTTACAAATTGAGCAAGCCATTCATAACCAATCATGTATTTATTTATTGCAAATGCTACAGAAGCTTCTTTACCTCCTGTTCTAAAATCTTCAACCGTTGCAACTCCTGTTAATACGTGTGCAAAAAGAATATACAAAACGGTACAAACCGCTAAAGACCCTAGGATTCCTATTGGCATATCGCGTTTTGGATTTTTTGTTTCTTGAGCGGCAGTACTTACAGCGTCAAACCCGATGAAAGCAAAAAATACAGTTCCAGCAGCGCCAAGAACTCCCATTATTCCTCCAAAATTATGTCCAATTCCTTGGTCATCGGTATAGATTGATTCAGCAGGAATGTATGGAGTGTGGTTTGCAGGATTGATAAAATGCCATCCAAATCCGATTATTAATATTACGATTGCTACTTTGGTAATAACAATTAATCCGTTTACAAAAGCCGATTCTTGAGTTCCTTTTATTAATAATAAACTAATAATTGCAACTATAAAAAATGCAGGTAAATTGATCATTCCGTTCGAAACTACTCCAGTAACTGGGTCTGTGAAATGTTGAAACGGTGAGTGAGAAAGGGAATACGGGATTGGGCTCATATGGAGCACGTTGACCAGTAAATTATTGAGATATTCACTCCAAGCAATTCCTACGGTAGCTGCTCCAACGGCATACTCAAGTATTAAATCCCATCCTATTATCCAAGCTAAAAGTTCTCCCATGGTAGCGTAGGTGTAGGTATATGCGCTTCCAGAGATGGGAATAGAAGAAGATAATTCGGCATAGCAAAGTCCAGCTAAAGCACAGCCAATAGCGGCTACAATAAACCCTAATGTTACTGATGGTCCTGCGTTTTGGGCGGCTGCAGTTGCGGTTCTTACAAATAACCCTGCTCCAATAATTGCTCCAATTCCAAGGGCAACCAATGACCAAGCCGTTAATGTTCTTTTTAATCCTTTCTCAGATTCTGAAGCTTCGCTTAATAATTGCGCAAGCGGTTTTTTCTTCCAAATTGACATACTTAACTATTTTAATTTTTAGATTTTCAAATATATAGAATTTTCTACAACATTGTACATTTTAACCTTTTTAGAATTAAATTATATTAAAAACAAAACCCTATTGAAATTAAAGTATACCCTTTATTTAATTCAGGCGACCAAGTATATTTTATTTCAGCAGGACCAACAATTGTTTCGAGTCCATATCCCAAAGCATAGCCAGAATATTTTGGCTTTGAAACCCAATCGGTAGTTTCAAATAATTCATTATTAACCTGAGCATAATTTCCTGAAAAGTTAACGTGGTTTTTTTTATAAAATTCATAATCGAATATGAATGTTGCCTTGAAAAAACTATTTCCTGAAACACTCAAAAAATCATAACCATAAAATGATTTTATATTGTTTACAGGGGTAAATCCATATCCTCCTAAAGCAAAATCAAAAATTGGTTCGCTTCCTTTTCCAAATTTTAATCCTGCATCTATTTGACATTCAATAGTTATGTCTTTAAAAAATGATTTTACAACACTAAATTCACTTTTGACAATTGAAAAAGGTTCAAATTGATAATTAACATTAGAAGACCTTAAATACGTGTTCATATTAGTTGAAAAGGCCCATCCTCTTTTTGGAAAATATTTATTATCAAAAGAGTCGTATTTTAAAGATTCAAATGCACTCCAATAACTATTGTTATGAATCACTGTATTTGTATTAGAAATTGTTTCTGAACTTATTTTAAGGCTTTTGTTTTCTATTCCAATTCCGAAAAGGAATTTTTGAAACGAAACGGTTTGAACATAAGCTTGATTGGTGAAATCTAAATACTCAATATTAAGTGCGTTAATCCCTGATTGTATAGTATAATTTGAAAGAAAATTAGTTGGAACATTCCTAGTAAAACCGGTGAATTTAGATTTTATTCCAAAACTCCAATGAAATCCATTATCGATATAGTACTCAAAATTATATCTGAAATTATCCCCCACTCCAACATCTACAAATGCAACATCGTTTTTTGAAAGCACTTTTTTTTCCGTCAAATTTATCAGAAATGCACTTTTAAATAATCCGTCAAAATGCAACCCAAATTTCAGCAATGTTGTTTGTGAACTTTCAACTAAATTGATGTTAAGATCGTCGTGGTTGTTATTTTTATCTATTGTATAGGTTATGGATTTAAAGTTTTGAGTAGCACTTAAATTATCGGTTCCAATTCTAAGATCATCATAAACTATTTTGCTATTTGCATTAAATCCTAACTTTCCTAAAACATAGGAACGGGTATAATTAGGCAAAAAATTGATGTTGATGTATTTAATATGTAGTGAATCATTACCAACATTTAGCTTTTCTTTTTTATAATTTTCTATAGGATTCGATAATTTTTTTATTTTATCTAGTTGGTCATTTGCAGCTTTTTCACCTTTATTAATAATTTCCTCTATTGCATCAAAAGATATTATTCCGTATTGATTTACTTCTGGTTTTATGTAAATATCGGTAGCGGCTTTATTTGCTTTCATTTTTTCAATCATTTGAAGATTGTTAATTTGAACCAATATTTTAGTAGCATCATTTAGGCTACTTCGATCTTTAATTTCATCCTGAACATCAACGCCAATTATAATATCCGCGCCAAGTTTTCGAATTTCGTCAATTGGAAAATTATTTGAAACTCCGCCATCTACTAGTAATTTTCCGTCCAATTCAACTGGCGAAAAAATAGATGGAAATGCGGAACTTGCCAACAATGCCTTGGCCAAATATCCTTTATTCAAAACTACTTGTTGCCCAGTTTCAATATCTGTTGCCATGCATAAAAAAGGAATTGGCAATTTGTTAAAGTCATGGATTTCTCTAACGTGCTTGGTCAACCTATTTATTAAATTATAATTAAACATCCCTTTGGATAATGACAATGGGATTCCAACTTTAAAATTATTTACAGGCAATGAAAAGGCATACAATTCATCATTCCTTTTTTCGTAAAAATTCTTTGATGATCTTGGAATATAGTCAGTAATTAGATTATTAAAGTCAGTGTCTCTAAAAATAGAATCCAATTGTGTTGCATTATAACCCGATGCATATAGTGCTCCAATGACTGATCCAACACTTGTTCCGCCAATATAATCAATTTTAACCCCAGCTTTTTCAAGTACTTTAATTACCCCAATATGCGCAAATCCTTTTGCTCCGCCACCGCTTAAAACCAGTCCTATTTTTGGCCTAGATTTAATTGTTTCTTGTGAGAAAATATTTTGAGAAAATATAAAAATAAAGAAAAGGACGGCGATACTATTTTTCATTTTTAGGCATTAAATGGTTTTGTAAAAGTCGGTAATTTTTTTGGCTTTTGAAATACCCACCACCTCTGAAATTTCTTTTTCTGAAGCCAATTTCAATCTTTTAACACTTTTGAAGTGCTTAATTAATGTCAACATGGTTTTTTCGCCAATTCCAGTAATGGTTTCAACTGACGAATTTAACGCTGATTTACTTCGTTTATCTCTGTGAAATGTAATCCCAAATCGATGGGCCTCATTTCTAAGTTGTTGAATTACCTTTAAAGTTTCCGACTTTTTATCTAAATATAATGGCACAGAGTCCCCGGGATAAAAGAGTTCTTCTAATCTTTTTGCAATTCCAATTATAGCTATTTTACCTCGAAGCCCTAATTCGTCTATACTTTTCAAAGCCGATGACAATTGTCCTTTTCCTCCATCAATGATTATTAATTGTGGCAACGGTTGCTTTTCTTCAAGCATTCGCTTGTATCTTCTATAAACCACCTCTTCCATCGATGCAAAGTCATCAGGCCCTACAACTGTTTTAATATTAAAATGTCGGTAGTCTTTTTTGCTGGGTTTTCCATCTTTAAAAACCACACAAGCGGAAACAGGATTAGTCCCTTGAATATTTGAATTATCAAAACACTCAATGTGGCGGGGCTCTTCAGATAGTCGTAAGTCTTTTTGCATTTGAGCCATAATTCGGTTGGAATGCCTTTCTGGATCTACAATTTGAAGTTGCTTCAACTGATCAATTCTATAAAATTTGGCATTTCTAATCGACAAATCTAAAATTTGCTTTTTATCTCCCAATTGCGGTATAGTGATTTTTATGTTTTCTCCCAAATTAACAGAAAATGGTACAATAATCTCTTTTGATAATAAATGAAATCTGTCTCTTAATTCAATAATAGCAAGCTCTAATAATTCTTCATCGGATTCATCCAATTTCTTTTTTATGTCTAAAGTGTGGGAACGAATTATCGAGCCATGAGAAATTTGTAGAAAATTTACATAAGCAGCACTTTCATCAGAAACAATGGAAAATACATCAATATTGGTGATTTTAGGATTTATTATCGTGGATCGAGATTGATAATTCTCTAAAACGTCGATTTTTTCTTTGATTTTTTGAGCTTCCTCAAATTGCATTTTAGAAGCAAAATCATTCATAAGTCTTTTAAATTCCCTTTGACTTTCTTTAAAATTTCCTTTCAAAATTTCTCGAATTGCCTCCACTTGCTTTTGATAATTTTCTGAAGTTTCATGCCCCTCACATGGCCCTTTGCAATTTCCAATATGGTATTCTAAACAAACCTTAAACTTATTGCTTTCAATATTTTTTTGACTTAAATCATAGTTGCAGGTTCGCAACGGATAGAGCTCTTTTATTAAATCCAAAATAGTGTTTACCGTTTTAAAACAAGTGTAAGGTCCAAAATATTCCGATCCATCTTTCACCATTCTTCTTGTAGGGAAAATTCTAGGAAAAGCTTCTTTTTTTATACAAATCCAAGGATACGTTTTGTCGTCTCGCAACATTACATTGTATCGGGGTTGCAACGTTTTGATTAAATTGTTTTCTAACAATAAAGCATCCGTTTCAGTAGGAACAACAATGTGTTTTATGGTTACAATTTTTTTTACAAGCACATTGGTTTTGGCTGTATCGTGAATTTTATTAAAATAGGAAGCCACTCTTTTTTTAAGATTTTTAGCTTTCCCAACATACAAAATTTTATCCTCTTTGTCATAATATTGATACACCCCAGGTCCGTCGGGTAAAGATTGTATCTGAAGTTGTAAAGTAGGATTTTGCATTTGTCAATTATTTCTATACCCTTAATAATCCATTTGCATTTTTTAGGGTTTTCAAATTTACAAAATCTCGCATTTAAAAGCGAAAAACAAACGAGAACTTCTGTTTTATAAGCCATAATTTTCTACTTTTAACGTTTTAACTAAATTATGAGTATTTTAGAACATAAAAGCATCACTATTTTTAAGGAAACTGTTTTGCCGGGAGAAAGCAAAACAATCAACATGGAAATTGCGACTTTGCACACCATGACCAAATTAAAAATTCCAATAATTGTAGAAAGATCAAAATATAGTGGCCCAACAATTCTTCTTTCGGCCGGATTGCATGGCGATGAAATAAACGGAATTGAAATCGTTAGACAAATAATTACTAATAATATAAACAAACCAAAAACAGGAACGATCATTTGCATACCTGTTATAAATGTATTTGGTTTTGTAAACCAAACTCGAGAATTTCCTGATAAAAGAGATTTAAATCGGGTTTTTCCTGGAAGCAAAAAAGGATCTTTGGCGAGTAGATTTGCCTATTATCTTTTGAAGGAAATTATGCCCCACATTGATTATGCAATTGATTTTCATGCTGGTGGAGCAAGTAGGTTCAACGCACCGCAAATTAGAATTGTCCCAAAAAATGCCGAATTAAAAAAATTGGCTGATATTTTTCAAGCGCCTTTTGGATTGTATTCTAAAAATATTGCGGGTTCCTTTAGAAATTCTTGCGATAAATTAGGGGTAAAAATGTTGTTGTTTGAAGGCGGAAAATCAGTGAATATTAATGAAGAAGTAACCCAACAAGGTATTGAAGGAACTAAAAGAGTTTTGGATCATCTTGGGATGTTAAACTCAAAAAAAGAAGTTTTCTATCCTGAAAAACCAACGATTTATATCTCAAAATCGAACTGGATTCGAGCTAAATATTCTGGAATGTTTCACGGATATACTCAAATTGGAAATTATGTTACCAAAGGGCAATTACTGGCCACTATTTCTGATCCCTATGGAAAGATTGAATTTACTGTAAAAGCGCCCAATTCTGGATATATTATAAATGTAAATGATGCGCCAATAGTTTATCAAGGCGATGCTATTTATCATATTTCAACTCAAATAAGTGATGTTTAAGAAAGATATTCGCGTAAAATATAAAGAACTTCGTCACTCTTTATCTGAAAATCAGATTGAAGAATTGAGTTTGGCTATTGCCAATGAGGTCTTGTTACTTCCAATTTGGGAGAAAACGTATTTTCATATTTTTCTTACCATTGAAGAACAGAAAGAAGTAAATACCGAATACATTTTACATTTATTATCTGGAAAAGACAAAGAAATTTGTATTTCAAAAAGTGATTTTGAAACTCTGAAAATGACTACTATTTTATTGACTGATAACACTAAAATCAAAAAAAACGAATACAATATTCCAGAACCGGTGGACGGTCCCGACGCTTCGGGAGAAATTCCCTCCAATAAAATGGAAGTGGTTTTTATTCCTTTATTAGCATATGATAAAAAAGGAAATCGTGTAGGTTATGGAAAAGGTTTCTATGATAAATTTTTAGCAGAATGCAATCCAAATACTATTAAAATTGGGCTTTCGTTTTTTGAACCAGAAGAATTAATATTGGATGTAAATCCTACAGATATCCAACTCAATTATTGTGTTACTCCAAATAGAGTGCTTAATTTCTCAGATCGACTCTGATTCTTGAGTTTTAGCGAAGGCTTTTTTATTGAATACAATTAATATTCCTACTCCCGTTGAAATTGCAAAATCCGCAACATTGAAAATAGCATTGAAGAAGGTGAAGAATTTACCTCCCCAAAATGGAAGCCAACTAGGTAAATTACCTTCCCAAATTGGAAAATAAAATAAATCTACTACTTTTCCATAAAATAATTTTCCGTAAGGTTTGTCGGAAAATAGTGTAGCCACGGTATGGTAACTGTCATCGAAAAATACCCCATAAAAAACAGAATCGATAATGTTTCCGAAAGCTCCTGCAAAAATAAGCGCTATGGCCACAATTAAGAAATTAGAGCTTTGTTTTTTTACCGCGTCCCAAAGCCAATAGGCAATTCCGGTAACAGCAACTAATCTAAAAAGGGTTAGAATTATTTTTCCATAGGATCCTGGAATTTGTGTGCCCCAAGCCATTCCTTCATTTTCAATAAAAAGAATTTTAAACCAATTGAAAACTACTACTTCCTCACCTAAAACAAAATGAGTTTTGATGTAAATTTTGGAAATTTGGTCAATTAATAAAATAATGAAAATGAGTATATAGGCTTTCTTTAATGACATTTTATAATTTTTGATACCGCAAAAATAATACTATTTTTAATACAAAACGCCCCTGAAAAGGAGCGTTTAAAATTATTATGAAATAATAGTGTTATCGCTGCAAATTCTTAGCTTCAATACTCATTGTTGCGTGAGGGACAACTAACAATCTTTCTTTGCTAATTAATTTACCGGTTACTTTGCAGAAACCGTACGTTTTATTTTCTACACGGAAAAGTGCGTTTTTCAAGTCACGAATAAACTTTTCTTGACGAATTGCCAATTGTGAGTTGGCTTCTTTTGACATTGTTTCGCTTCCTTCTTCAAATGCTTTGAATGTTGGAGACGTATCGTCTGTTCCATTATTTAAATCGTTCATATAAGCACTTTTAATCAATTCTAAATCGGATTGTGCTTTTTGTATTTTATTTATTATCAGTTCTTTAAACTCTGCTAAATCTGCATCTGAGTATCTTAGTGTGTCTTCTGCCATTCTAAACTTATTTATTAATTGCTATTCGTGTTATTATTTCGTCAAATTCAATTGCGATTCCGCTTTCTAATTCATCAACAAATACCAATAAATCGGTTAATGTTTCTGATTTAATGTAGGCTTCATTGTTAAGAATTGCGGTTTCCAAATCTCCGTTTCTTTGAATTTGAACTTTGATTTTGTCGGTAACTTCAAATCCGGAGTCCTTCCTAATGTTCTGAATTCTATTTACTAATTCTCGTGCAATCCCTTCCTGACGCAATTCCTCAGATATTGAAATATCTAATGCCACTGTGATTCCATTTGAATTGGCGACTAACCAACCTTCAATATCTTGTGACGATATTTCAACTTCTTGTAATGTTAAAATTATACTTTTTTCTTGAATAATGATACTTATTTCTCCTTCTCTTTCCAATTTATTAATTTGTTCTGAAGTAAAAGCCTGTATCTCCTTGGCAATCAAGCCCATGTCTTTCCCAAATCGAGGTCCCAATGTTTTAAAATTGGGCTTAATTTGCTTCACTAATATTCCTGAAGCATCGTCTAAAAGTACAATTTCTTTCACATTTACCTCTGCTTTAATTAAATCTGAAACTGCTTCAATTTCAGCTCGTTGACTCTCTTCAAGTATCGGTATCATTATCTTTTGTAAAGGCTGACGCACTTTTATCATTTCCTTTTTTCGAAGAGATAATACTAATGAGGAGATGGTTTGAGCCTTCTCCATTTTGCTCTCTAACGATTTATCAACATACTTTTCAACGCATCGAGGAAAATCAGCCAAATGTACACTTTCAAAGTTTTCTGATTGTGTCGCTAATGTTAAATCTCTGTATAATTTATCCATGAAAAACGGAGCAATTGGAGCGCCTAATTTGCTTATCGCTAATAAACATTCGTATAAAGTTTGGTAAGCTGCAATTTTATCTTGCCCGTAATCGCCTTTCCAAAAACGTCTTCTGCACAAGCGAACGTACCAGTTACTAAGGTTTTCCTGTACAAAATCAGAAATGGCTCTGGCAGCTTTAGTAGGCTCGTAATCGGCATAGGCTGAATCAACTGTTTTTATTAATGTGTTCAATTCTGAAATAATCCATTGGTCAATTTCAGGTCGCTCATTAACTGGAATGGTGGTTTCTGAATAATTGAAATTATCGATATTGGCATACAAACTAAAAAAAGAATAGGTGTTGTATAAAGTTCCGAAAAATTTACGGCGCACTTCTGCAATTCCTTCTAAGTCGAATTTTAAATTGTCCCAAGGATTGGCGTTTGAAATCATATACCAACGAGTTGCGTCGGGACCGTATTCTAATAAAGTATCAAATGGATCTACGGCATTTCCTAAACGTTTCGACATTTTATGTCCGTTTTTGTCTAATACCAAACCATTTGAAACCACATTTTTATAGGATACTTTATCAAAAACCAAAGTTGAAATAGCGTGTAATGTATAAAACCAACCTCTTGTTTGATCTACCCCTTCAGCAATAAAATCGGCAGGAAAGGCTTTATTCCCATCTATTAATTCCTTATTTTCAAATGGATAATGCCATTGTGCATAAGGCATTGCTCCTGAGTCAAACCAAACGTCAATTAAGTCCGATTCCCTTTTCATTGGTTTTCCTGATGCAGAAACTAAAGTAATTTCATCTACTACATTTTTATGTAAATCAACCAAATCATAATTGGCTTCAGCCATATTTCCCACTTCAAACCCTTTAAAGGGATTTGTTTTTTGGGATCCTGCAGAGATTGATTTCTCAATTTCATTATATAATTCTTCAACAGAACCTATTAAAATTTCTTCGGCTCCATCTTCACTTCTCCATATTGGTAAAGGGATTCCCCAATATCTAGATCGTGATAAATTCCAATCGTTGGCGTTTTTTAACCAATTTCCGAAACGTCCTTCTCCAGTTGCCTTGGGTTTCCAGTTGATGGTTTCGTTCAAGTCGAACATTCTGTCACGCACTTTTGTAATTTCTATGAACCATGAATCTAATGGATAATACAAAATTGGCGTGTCTGTTCTCCAACAATGCGGGTAACTATGAACGTATTTTTCAACTTTAAAAGCTTTGTTTTCTTCTTTTAATTGAATTGCAATTTCCACATCGGCGGAACGTTCTGGAGCTTCGCCTTCTTTATAATATTCGTTTTTAACGTATTTACCTGCATAAACACCCGTATGTGAAGTAAATTTACCTTGCAAATTTACCAACGGACTAGGAATCCCATTTTCATCCAAAACTAACATTGGCGGCACTTCTGGCACAGCTTCTTTAGCTACTTTTGCATCATCTGCACCAAAAGTAGGGGCAGTATGAACAATTCCTGTTCCGTCCTCAGTTGTAACAAAATCTCCAGAGATTACGCGGAATGCATTTTCGGGATTTTGATATGGTAATGCTAATTGCATCAATTGCTCATAACGAATGCCAACTAAATCTGACCCTTTACATTCAGATAAAATTTTATAGGGAATTTGTTTGTCGCTTGCTTTAAAATTATCAAAATCTGAAGCATCTTTACTTTCGAAAAACCCTTTTGAGAATTGTTTTCCAACTAAATTCTTAGCCAAAATTACTTTTGATGGCAAAAAAGTATATTGATTGAAAGTATCAATCAAAACGTAATCTATTTTTGGCCCTACAGTTAATGCCGTGTTGCTTGGTAAAGTCCAAGGAGTTGTGGTCCAGGCTAAGATATAGATATCGCCAAAATCCTTTAAAAAACTTGGCAATGTGTTATTGATTGCTTTAAATTGGGCAACAACAGTAGTATCGGTTACATCTCTATAACTTCCTGGCTGGTTAACTTCGTGTGATGACAAACCCGTTCCTGCTTTTGGAGAATAGGGTTGAACGGTATAGCCTTTGTACATCAAATCTTTATCGTAGATTTGTTTTAAAAGCCACCAAACTGATTCCATGTATTTGGATTTGTAAGTCACATAGGGGTCTTCCATGTCCACCCAATAACCCATTTTTTCAGTTAAATCATTCCACACATCAGTGTAACGCATTACGGTTTTTTTACACGCTTCGTTATATTGTTCTACAGAAATGGTTTTCCCAATGTCTTCTTTAGTAATTCCAAGTTCCTTTTCAGTTCCTAATTCTACAGGTAATCCGTGGGTATCCCATCCTGCTTTACGCTTTACTTGGAACCCTTTTTGAGTTTTATATCTACAAAAAATGTCTTTGATCGCTCGAGCCATCACGTGGTGAATCCCTGGCAAACCATTTGCAGATGGCGGACCTTCAAAAAACACGAACGGCTGATTCCCTTCGCGAGTGGAAATGCTTTTCTCGAATATGTTTTCTTTTTTCCAAAAATCAAGTACTTCTGATGCAACATTTGGCAAGTCAAGTCCCTTGTATTCAGTAAATTTAGTGCTCATTTTATCCTTTTCTTAAATCGTTTTGCGAAAGTAATAAAATTATATCGAAAGTGGAAAGTGAAACCTCTAAAGTTGTGTTTTTAGGGTTAATTATAATAATAAAGCCGAGATTAGAAATTCTAAACTCGGCTTTACATATAAATAATTTATATTATTTCACTATTAGGAATTCAGAACGTCTATTTTTAGCATGTTCTTCTTCGGTACAAGCTTCTTTGCAATCCACTTTTGGTTCGCTTTCGCCAAATCCTTTTCCTGATATTCTTGACGCTGGGATTCCTTTTGAAATCACATATTGAACAGTAGATTTTGCTCTTCTTTCAGATAAGTTTAAATTGTAAACATCACTTCCTCTATTGTCTGTGTGGGATTTTGTGAAAATTACCAATTTATCATTCGCTTTCATCACTTGGACTAACTTATCCAATTCAAATGCTCCTTCTTGAGTAATATTACTTTTATTGAATTCGAAAAATATTGAATTTAGAACAATTTCTGTTGGTTTAATAATAACTTCAATTGGATTAAGTGGTGTTGGTACGTTTAATTTTCCTCCTTTATTTTTAGCAATACTAAACACCCCGCTTTCATAACCATTTTTAGAGACTTGTAAACTATATTCTGTGTAACATTCTAAAATAAAATCTACATTTCCTTTTGCATCTGATGTTTTAGTTTCAATAATGTTCTTTTTATCGTCTAAAATAGCTACTGTTGCCCCTTCTAAAATTTTTCCAGTTACTGCATTAGTAACAAGAATAGTAGATTCAACGCTACAAAGTGGTTTTGCTATGTATAAATCATCTGACTCTTCACGATTACTTGAAAAGAACCCCAGATTACGTTTGGTGTTAAATGAAAAGGAAAAATCATCTTTTTCGCTATTAACTGGTTTTCCAAGATTTTGAGCGTCTTCTGTTTTGTTTAAATTAATAAAATAAATGTCTAAACCTCCCAATCCTTGTCTAGAATCTGATGAAAAGTAAAGCATATTATCATCGGTAATTGAAGGAAATTGTTCGTTTCCTTCGGTGTTTATTTTCGACCCTAAATTAACCGGTGTTCCATAAACATCTCCTTCAGAAACATCAACTTTCCAAATGTCATTTCCTCCTAATCCACCTGGCATATTTGAATTAAAATATAATGTTTTTCCGTCAAGGCTAATACTTGGATTACTTATCGAATACGAATTTTTATTAAAAGGTAATTGCTTTGCCGCAGTCCATTTATTATTAACTTTTGTAGCCTTGAAAAGATACATTTGGCTAAACTTGGTTTTTATGTTTTTAATATTTTCAAAGTCATTTATTTCACGACTATCTCTAGAAAAATATAACGTATTCCCGTCTGCGCTTACACAAGCTGGACCATCATGCCAAATAGTATTGATATCCTCTACTTCGGTTGGAATACTCAATGAATCATTTTCAAATAAAGTAGCTTGATATACATCTAGATACGATTCTTCTTTCCATCCTGTTTTTTTCTTAGATAATTTTCTTGAACTCGAGAAATATAAGGTGTTATCATTTGATAATTTTGGTCCAAAATCAGTATATTGACTATTTATTTTTACGGGTACTAAATTAAATACTTTTTGTTTGTTAAGTAATTTGGGAATGTAATTTGGGTTTTCATTAAATAGAATAGCCCTAATATCTTTTGGATTTTTATTTGCAAAAATCGCCATTTGAGCATTTGACTCTTCATATCTTCCACTTGCTTTAAGCATTTGAGCATATTTAAAATAGGTTTCAGCTTCTTGGGGCTGGGTCAATGAAAGTGCATACCATTTAATTGCTTCTGTCGTATTAAACATGTTATAGTAACTTTCAGCAAGTTGATTGTAAATGTAATTTTGTTTAATCCCAGTTCCTACTAGTTTCAAATATTCTTTACTAGCATCTAAATATTCAAATCTTTTAAATAATTTATCAGCCCAAGCAGTTTGACTGTCTTGTGCTTTTACAGATATTGTGCTAACAAACACAAAACTTAATATCAGAAATATATTTTTCATTATAGACGTTATTAATTTTAGAAATATCTAGGTGAATGTGAAACTTTTTTAGGCACGTACAAATCAAATAATAATATGATTTCGTGAGATGAAGGTGTTGTTACTTTAATATCTGAAACAATATGATCATAGGCATAACCTACTCTTAAAGAAGGATTAATTGCGAAGTTTACCATTAATCCAAATGAATCGTCTAATCTATAAGTTGCCCCTGCTTCGAATTTTTCCATGTATAAGAAATTAGTTGAAAGATCTATTGAAGATTGTGTTCCAATAGCAGATTTTATCATTCCAAATGGCTTAAATTTCAAGTTGGGATTGATATCAAATACATATCCACCGGTAAGAAAATAATGTTGAATTTCTGTTCCATACTTTCTTCCATTATAATCAAGGTGAACTGTTTTTAACATACTTGGGATTGAAAAAGCAAGATAATAGTTATCGGTATAGTAAAATAATCCTGTCCCAATATTTAATTTTTGATTGTTTGTGTTTTCTCGGAATGCACCGTCATTTACGTCGGGCAATGTAGGGTAAATAATGCTATTTAGTCCTATTTTTTGAAATGTAACCCCTGCTTTTAACCCTAATGCTAATCTTTTTTCTCCACCTAAATTAAGTGTATAGGAAAAATCCCCATAAAGATTATTTTCTTCTACTGGGCCTATTCTGTCAGAAAGAATTGATAACCCTAACCCAACATTTTTACCAACAGGTGAAGACCCCGAAAAGGAGAATGTTGAAGGCGCGTCTTCTATTTGAATCCATTGCTTTCTGTATAATAACCCAAAAGATAAATTTTCTTTAGAACCAGCATATGCCGGATTTATTATGTTCATATTATACATATACTGTGTATAATGAGGTGATTGTTGCGCATTAACATCTAGAAATGACATCAAAAGTAAAATAGCTAGTAAAAATATTTTTTTCATAAGGGTAAAATTTAGGATTAATAAGCGCTGACTTTTGTCAGCGCTTATAAAATCTTAATATTAACGATTAATATAAATCCATCCAGTAATTGAATTTCCTGAATTTCTCATAATTACATAATAGTAGGTTCCGTCGGGAAGTTCGCTTCCGCTTTCAGATTGTCCGTGCCATTGATTAGAATAATTTTCTCCATGGCTATAAACTTTAGTTCCATATCTATTAAAAATACTCAAGGCTTTTACATCCGATAATATAAATGCTTCATTGTCGCCGTCACCATTTGGAGAAATTCCTTTTTGAATACTACACGTAATTCCGTCAACTTGTTGTGTAGTCACATATCTACATCCGTTTACTGTAACTGTTGAGGTATAGCTTCCTGAAGTGCTAATAATTATTGATGGATTGGATGTTGGTCCAAAAGTATATCCGTTAGGTCCACTCCATTCATAGGTAGCACTAGCGGGGTTGAAAGATCCTGCTACTGGCAAAGCTGTGATTGTAAAGTCAGCACCCGCACAAACTGCACTTAATTGAACATTTATCTGTGGTATAATAGTAAATGTAGCTGGAGCAGTAACTTGAGGACATCCTCCAGCTGCGGGGATTGTATAAGTAACTGTATAAGTTCCTGCCGGACTATTGCTAACATTAAATGCTCCAGAAGTAGAACTTATTAATAATCCAGATGGAGTAGCGCTAAATGTTCCTCCTGTTGTACCCGTTAATATTACTTGTTGGGAACCTGAATTGTTGTAACAATAAAATGAATCGCTATAAGCAATTGTGGCTTGAGGCAAGTTTGTAATTGTAATTGTAAAAGGAGCAGATACAAGAGCACATCCAGCTGCTGCTGCAATAGTATTTGTAACTATATAAGTTCCTGCTGTACTAGCTGTCAAATTAATTTGACCCGTAGCTGCATTTATACTTAATCCTGCCGGTGTTGAAGTAAATGTGCCTGCAACCCCGCCGGTAGCAAATGTTGGGCTTGGGTTATTGGCGTTTTTACAAAAAGGAGATCCTGTATAACTAAATGTAGCAACTGGTGCCGCAGTGATTGTAATAGTAAAAGATTCTGAAACTGTACTACATCCTGATGCTGCTGCAATTGTGTTTGTAACCGTGTAAGTTGCAGGAGTGCTTGAAGATAAATCGATAGCTCCTGTAGTACTATTTAAGGTTAATCCTGCTGAAGAAGTAAATACTCCTGCCGAGCCAGTTATATTAATTATTGGATTTGCTCCTGACTTACAAAAAGTAGTTGAATTATAAGTAAATGTAGCAACTGGAGCGGCAGTTATTGTTACTGTAGCTGTTTTAATTTCTATTGCACAACCTCCAGAAGCGGCTATTGTATTTGTAACCGTGTAAGTGGCTGGCGTGCTTGTTGCTAAATTAATTTGCCCTGTTGATGCATTTATACTTAAACCTGCTGTTGAAGTAAATACTCCCGCAACTCCTCCAGTAGCATATGTAGGGCTTGGATTGGTAGTTCCATTTTTACAATAAGGAGATCCTGTATAACTAAATGTTGCGATTGGTGCAGCAGTAATAGTTATTATAAAAGGAGCTGTAATTCCTGGACAAGAAGCAGTTGCTGCAATTGTATTGGTAACTGTATAAGTAGCTGGCGTACTGGCTGCTAAATTAATTTCACCTGTAGTTGCATTTATGCTCAACCCTGCCGTAGAAGTAAATACTCCTGGCGCACCTCCATTAATATAATTAGGTAAAGGATTTACTCCTGATTGACAATAAGTCGTATTGCTATAATTAAATGTTGCTACTGGAGCTGCTGCAACTGTAACTGTCATTGTAGTATTGTTTGCACATTGATTCGCAGCTGGTGTAAACGTATAAACTATAGGGCCAAGATTTGCCGTGTTAATTGGTGCGTTCCAAGTTCCTGTAATTGAAGGGGTGTCTATAGAAGAGGTTGGTAAAACCGGCGGATTAGTGCTTCCCTGACATAAAGTTGGAATTGGTGTAAATGTTGGTGTTCTAACAGTTGAAATTAATACGTTCCCGTTTATTGGCGATGAAGAACATCCTAGTTGAGTTAATACAACACTATAAGCTCCTGAGACGCTTGTGCTAAATGAAGCTACATTCCCTGGATTTAAAGCTCCTGTTGGAACCGTCCAAGCATAACTAAAACTTCCCGAACCTATTGGCACAGCAGTAACTGTTGCAGTGGTACTTGAACATACCGTTGGAAAAGTAACATTTGCATTTATAACTGGCTTAACAGTAATTGTTGTAGTTGCTGTAAAAGCACATTGCCCTGAATCTGGTGTAAATAAATAGGTTGTAGTTGCTGTATTGTTTAAAGCAGGTGACCAAGTTCCTGTTATTGCATTTGTTGAAGTAGTAGGTAAAGGAGCTAAAGTTGCGCCATTACATATTGAAGCTACACTTGAAAATGCTGGTGTAATATTTAATGTTTTAACAGTAACAGTCATTGTAGCACCGCTTGAACAAACACCTGCAGCTGGCGTAAAAGTATAAGTTGTAGTCGCTGTGTTGTTTGGCGCTGGCGACCAAGTACCGATTACTCCATTTGTTGATGTAGTAGGCAAAATCAATGGCGCTCCTGGACAAATTGGTGCTATTTGAGTAAATACAGGAACTACGTTACCAACTTGAATAGTCATTGTGGCGGTATTAGTCCCGCATTGTCCTGCATTAGGTGTAAATGTATAGGTAGTAGTAGCCAAATTATTAATTGCTGGCGACCAAGTCCCTGAAATTCCATTTGTAGAAATTAATGGTAACGGCTGAGAAGTTTGTCCTGCACAAATAGGAGGCGCAGGATTAAATGTAGGAACCGGTAAAACAATATTTACTGTTGTTGAACTTATAGCTCCTTGACATCCTCCTGTTTGAGGTAAATTATAACTTACTACATAAGTTCCAACTGTACTCGTACTTGGATTGAATGATCCGGTTGTTGTATTTAATGACAATCCAACAGCTGGCGAAACAGTATAAACACCCCCAGGGGTTCCAGTTTGAGTTATGTTTTGAACTGTCGTATTAATTGGACAATAAGAGGTTGCGCTATAATTTATAGCTACACTTGTTGGAGGGGTAGAAATAGTTATCGCCCAAGAATCATCATCTGAAGGGCATAACCCACTAGCGCCAATAGTATTGTGAACTATATAAGTCCCTGGAGTACTTGCCGCAAGATTAATTAATCCAGTTGTAGGATTTATGGAAAGACCTGTAGCAGGAACTGCAGAAAAAGTTCCGGCAACGGCATTGCTAATAAAACTAGGACTTGGATTCGCTTCATTTTGACAATAGAAATTTTTAGGATAGATAAAATTACCGAATGGACAACATACAGGTGGAATTGGCCCTGCCGTTTGAGTAATTCTTACAAATCCTTTTCTCCCATTAAAGTTAGTAATCATGACTACGTATATTTGGCCAGCAACAGCATTGTTAACAGTAAACGTTTCAGTAGCTGCAAATGAATAGCTGCATGAATTTCCAGTTGCGGGAGCATTTGTAGTAGAAATCCCTGCACAAGCCTCTGAATTTGAATTATAAGGGCCCCAAGCTACAAAATCCACGTCAATTCCTGTACCATTAAAAGTATTACTCGTATTTTGTTCCAATAAAAAACTATAATTCCCATTTGAAGGTATTTGCAAATAATAAAACGTTGGTGAAGGTGCTGTAAATAAACAACCCACATCTGTACTTGTTGTTGAATAAGGACTAATAGGATTTGGTAAAGTCGGAACTCCAACATTATTAGGGATAATTATTGGTGTAATTGCACAAAGCGGCAATGCAGTAGCACAAGTTCCAACATTTGTTCCTACACAAAGTTCAAAAGTGGTTGTTGAGGGTGTAGAACCTGTTGAATAAGCTCTTACGTAATAGGTTTGGCCTACGTTTAATCCACTAGCTATATTACTATTTGCAGTAATACATCCTCCAAATTGAGTTAAGCTACCGCATGTTCCTGTATAAAGCACATAGTTAATATTTGAAGGTGCGGAAGTATAGTTTACTCCTAATATTGTTATATAATGGGTTGTTGATGTGGCTGTAAATTTAAACCAAACGTCGTCGTCATCTATAGTTCCTCCACAAGAATTTGCTTGAGTAGAAGCGGTTGCAAAAGCAAGACTTCCTTTAACTGTTTGCAGACAATTGGTGTTTTGATTTACTGGTATTTCAATAGCTCCTGTACATTCATCATTTACTATTAAAGTGTTAAAGCTAGATGGAACTGATATAGAACTTGAATCTGTAGAAGAACAAATCGCTCTTACGTAATAATCATAACAAGTTGCAGAATTTAATCCTGTAATATAAAACGGATTTGAATTGGCATTCACCCAGCTTGCAGAACCAACTGCTGGAATAGGCGATCCACATGGAACTGCGCTTACTTGCCATGCGGTAGCAAAACTACCATCAGGATTTGCAGGTTGAGTCCAAGCTAGTAAAGCCGTAGATTGAGTTACTGATGAAGATGTTAAAGTTGTTGGGCGAGTACATGTTGGAGGAGGGGCGCAAGTAACACTTGCATTCCATCCAGTATTGGTAACACTTGTATCAGTTGTAAAAACAAAAGTTAAACATCCTGAAGCTGATGAAGCGGTAAATGGACCCGGTATTGTTGTTCCAGAGAAACTTCCTAATAATGTTCCGGCAGTGCTGTTACCATCGTATACCTTTAAA
>Ga0102874_1000027_pt1 | contig 65610 bp, 53 predicted proteins | sample Colrivmet1547A02_FD_78184 | JGI IMG/M metagenome (GOLD analysis project Ga0102874, IMG submission 78184) | Estuarine microbial communities from the Columbia River estuary - metaG 1547A-02 | ecosystem: Environmental > Aquatic > Marine > Intertidal zone > Estuary | place: USA: Columbia River...
AAAAAAAAGCAATAATTAATGCTAATGGATATTTCATTTTTATTCTATTACAACTACAAATATACTATAAAACGAAATTATTATCGTTTTCATATACAAACAAAAAAATGCCCCACAAATGGTGAGGCATTTAATAAATATAGTGGTTGGTTTTATACTACCCCTTGTGCCAACATTGCGTCAGCAACTTTAACAAATCCTGCAATATTTGCTCCTTTTACGTAATCTACGTAACCTGATGCATCTTTGCCATATTTTACACATGAAGCGTGAATGTCAAGCATGATTTTTTTTAATCGCTCGTCAACTTCTTCTGAGGTCCAACTTAATCTCAACGAGTTTTGAGACATTTCTAATCCTGAAGTTGCTACTCCACCTGCATTTGATGCTTTTCCAGGTGCGAATAATATTTTTGCCTTATGGAAAACAATTACCGCTTCTGGAGTTGTTGGCATGTTAGCTCCTTCAGCCACACAAATACAACCATTGGCAACCAGCAGTTGCGCTTCTTCTTCGTTCAATTCGTTTTGAGTTGCACATGGTAAAGCCACATCACATTTGACTTCCCAAGGACGTTTTCCAGCAACAAATTTAGCATTTGGATACTTAGTCAAATAATCGCTGATTCTTCCTCGCAATTCATTTTTGATCTCCATTACGTAGGCTAATTTAGTAGCGTCAATTCCATCGGCATCATAAATATACCCCGAAGAATCTGATAAAGTAACTACTTTACCACCCAATTGAGTTGCTTTTTCAGCAGCATATTGCGCTACATTTCCAGATCCAGAAATTACAACTGTTTTTCCTGTAAAACTGTCTCCTTTAGTGTTTAACATACTTTGAGCAAAGTAAACATCTCCATATCCGGTAGCTTCAGGACGGATTAATGAACCTCCGAAAGAAATTCCTTTTCCTGTTAATACTCCTGTAAACTCATTTCTTAACCTTTTATATTGACCAAACATATAACCCACTTCACGTCCTCCAACTCCAATATCTCCTGCAGGTACGTCTGTGTTACCACCGATATGTTTTGATAATTCTGTCATAAATGCTTGACAAAAACGCATCACTTCATTATCAGATTTTCCTTTAGGGTCAAAATCAGCCCCTCCTTTTCCACCACCCATTGGTAATGTGGTTAAACTATTTTTGAAAGTTTGCTCGAAAGCTAAAAATTTCAAAATACTTAAGTTTACTGAAGGGTGGAAACGAATTCCTCCTTTATATGGTCCAATCGCTGAATTCATTTGAATTCTATACCCTCTATTTACTTGGATTTCTCCTTTATCATCGGTCCAAACCACACGAAAAGTAATAATTCGCTCCGATTCGACCATTCTTTCCAAAAGCATTTTGTTTTGGTATTTTTTATTTTCTTCAATAAATGGAATTACTGTTTCAGCAACTTCATGAACGGCTTGCATAAACTCTGGTTCATTCGGATTTCTTTTAGCTACTGCTTCAACAAAAGATTTAATACTTTCTGACATACTATTTTTTTATTTAACGGTTTAAGAAAACGTTTTCGTATTTTGATACAAATATACATTTTAATCAATAAATATTGGAAAATATTTCAATTTGACAATAGAATTATCTTTATTTTAGGAAATATTGAAAAACCGTGAATTTAATTCATTAATTTATATTGGAAACTCAATTTATTATTAAATAAAATAGAATTTTTATACCATTTTACTATTAAGCATAATAAATTAAGCTAACGCCTGAGTTAAGTCTACAATAAGATCTTCAATATCTTCAATTCCAACACTTAAACGAACTAAATCGTCAGAAATTCCAATTTCTTTGCGTTTTTCTTCGGGAATTGAAGCGTGTGTCATTAATGCCGGATGATTGGCTAATGATTCAACTCCACCTAAAGATTCAGCCAAAGTGAAAACTTTTAGCTTTTCAAGAAAATGAATTGAATCTTCTTTTTTTCCTGAAACAAATGTAAAAGAAACCATTCCTCCGAAACCGCTCATTTGCTTTTTGGCAATTTCATGAAAAGGATGGCTTGGTAGTCCAGGATAAAAAACAGTCTTAATTTTAGGATGCTTGTTTAAAAAATCGGCCACTTTTGCACCATTTTCACAATGTCTTTGAACACGTAAATGAAGCGTTTTTATTCCTCTTAAAACTAAAAAACTATCCATCGGTCCTAATGTTCCTCCAGTTGCAAATTGTTGAAAATGCAATTGATTTCCCAATTCTTCGTCTTTGATAATTAACGCTCCAGCAATTACATCGGAATGTCCACCAAGGTATTTTGTTGCAGAATGCATCACAATATCAGCACCTAAATCTAAAGGTTTCTGTAAATAAGGCGTTGCAAAAGTATTATCAACTGCGAAAAGGATCTTATGTAACTTTGTGATTTTAGCAATTTCTTGAATATCCGCTAATTTCATTAAAGGGTTTGTTGGAGTTTCAACCCAAACTAATTTGGTGTTTTCATTAATTAATGATTTGAATTTCTCTATATCATTCATATCAACAAAATGAAATTTTATACCAGAATCTTTATAAATACGAGTGAACATACGGTACGTTCCACCATATAAATCATCCATTGCAATGATTTCATCACCTGATTTAAAGGTTCTAATAAGACAATCCGTTGCTGCCAAACCAGATGAAAATGCCAATCCACGTGCACCATTTTCAATACTTGCCAATGCATTTTCTAACGCCGAACGTGTAGGATTTGCAGCACGACTGTATTCATAATCAGGATTCAAAGGTTGTCCAGGACTGGTTTGAACAAATGTTGATGTTTGATAAACTGGAGGCATAACCGCCCCTGTTGCAGGATCATGGTGTTGCCCGCCGTGAATGGTTTTAGTATTGAATTTCATAACTGCTATTTTTTTGTAAAGATATAAATTGTAAGTCTTTATTTTTTATTAAAAATGCCCTTTTTTCCTTCAAATGAATTTTCTTTGCATAAAGAAATAGGTTACTTATGATTAACAAAATTTATTACCTTGGAAGTTGCGATACTTGTCGCAAAATAATAAAATCGCTACCTAAAGATGTTGACTTGGTTTTTCACGACATCAAGCAAGATCGAATTACAGAAGAGCAATTAGAAGAAATGCACCAACTTTCTGGTAGCTATGAATCGTTATTTAGCAAGAAAGCGATTTTATATAAAACGATGGATTTGAAAAACAAACAATTATCAGAATCCGATTATAAAAATTTGATTTTGGAGAATTATACTTTTTTAAGTCGTCCCGTTTTTATTATTAATGGTGGAATTTATATTGGCAACAGCCAACAAAACATACTTAAGGTTAATACCGTATTGAATAATGTCTAAGAGAAATATTGCGTTAATTGGCGCGACTTTAGTGTCCATAATTTATGGAGTAACCTTCACAATTGCCAAGGATGTTATGCCAAATTATATTGATGCTTACGGCTTCATTTTTCTTCGGGTTGGCGGTTCCGCGCTCCTGTTTTGGGCCGTTTGGTTGGTTATGAGATTGCTAAAAGTGGGGCCCAATGAAAAAATTGCATTAACCGATTTTCCTAGAATTATAGCTTGTGCTTTTTTTGGGGTTGCATTAAATATGTTGACCTTTTTTAAAGGATTGAGCATGACTTCGCCAATTTCAGCGGCTGTAATTATGGTTTGTACTCCTTTAATTGTATTGATTTTATCGGCAATTATTATCAAAGAAAAAATGCAAAAAAGGAAGATCTTCGGAATACTTTTAGGGTTGTTTGGCACGTCATTTTTGATATTATATGGAAAGTCGGTTGGAAATAATTCCAATACCAGTTTAGGGAATTTCTTAGTTTTGGTCAATGCCGTTTCCTATGGATATTACTTGGTAATTGTAAAAAAATTGATGGATAAATACAATGCTTTTACCTTTGTAAAGTGGATTTATTTATTTGGATTTCTAATGGTAATCCCATTTGGCTGGAGCCAATTTCAATCAGTTAATTGGGTTGTTGTATCTTCAGATATTGTTTATAAAATTGGATTTGTAGTCGTTTTTTCAACCTTTTTTACTTACCTATTAAACCTACTTTCTATGCGGGAATTAAAGCCCACATTAGTAGCGGTATTTATCTATTTACAACCTCTTTTCGCTACTGTTTTCGCTATAAGCTTAGGCAAAGATGAATTGTCGTGGGTGAAAATAAGCTCGGCAGTTTTAATCTTTACAGGAGTATATTTAGTTACCGATAAAAAAAGGGAGCAACTACGGGACGAAGCAAAATAAACACTGAAAACTTTTTCATTATCTTTACACACATTTTAATAGTATTATGATACAATCAATGACTGGTTTTGGGAAAGCAACCTTGCAATTACCTACAAAAAAAATAACCGTTGAAGTTAAATCTTTAAATAGTAAAGGTTTGGATTTAAGCGTGAGAATGCCTTCCGTTTATAGAGAAATGGAATTGGGCTTGCGCAACGAAATTTCATTGGCATTGGAAAGAGGGAAAATTGATTTTTCGATTTATATTGAAAGTACTGCCGAACAAACCTCAACCAAGGTAAATGTTCCAATTGTGAAAGCCTACATGGCGCAACTTCGCGAAGTTTATGGCGATGCCGATGAAACAGAATTGATGAAAATGGCAGTGAGAATGCCAGATACAATGAAAATTGAGCGTGAAGAAATTGATGAAAATGATTGGCTTGAAATTCAAAAAGTGATTAAAGAAGCTATTTCTAATATTTTGAATTTCCGTCAAGCGGAAGGAGTTTCGTTAGAAAATGAATTTCAATTGCGAATTGGAAATATCAGAAGTTATATGAACGATGCTTTGGCTCTAGATCCAGAACGAGTTCAAGCGATTAAAGATCGTTTGCAAACCGCTATTTCAGAATTAAAAGTCAATGTTGATGAGAATCGTTTCGAGCAAGAATTGATCTATTATTTGGAGAAATTAGATATTACAGAAGAAAAAGTTCGATTGACCAACCACTTGGATTACTTCCTTGAAACTATAAATGGTAAAGAAGCTAATGGTAGAAAATTAGGATTTATAACTCAGGAAATGGGTCGTGAAATTAATACGATGGGGTCTAAATCCAATCATGCACAAATGCAAAAATTAGTGGTGATGATGAAGGATGAATTGGAAAAAATCAAGGAACAAGTCTTGAACGTTTTGTAAGAAAGCTGATAGCAAATAAACACAAAGCAAATAAATCATGAATAAAGGAAAATTAATAGTTTTTTCAGCGCCTTCAGGATCAGGAAAAACCACAATTGTAAGGCATTTACTTGGGAGAGAAGATTTGAATTTAGAATTTTCTATTTCAGCAGCTTCTAGAGAACCTCGAGGCGAGGAAATGAATGGAAAAGATTACTATTTTATTTCTATTGAAGAGTTTAAAAAACACATAAAAAGCGAAGACTTTATTGAATGGGAAGAAGTGTATCGCGATAATTTTTACGGAACATTAAAAAGTGAAGTGGAACGCATTTGGGCTTTAGGAAAAAATGTGATTTTTGATATTGATGTCGCTGGTGGATTAAGAATAAAAAACAAATTTCCGGAGCAAACTTTAGCTGTTTTTGTGAAACCACCAAGCATTGACGAACTTAAAATCCGTCTAAAAAAGCGTTCTACAGAAAGCGACGATAAGATTAATATGAGAATAGCAAAGGCTTCGGTAGAATTAGCAACAGCGCCACAATTTGATAAAATCATAAAAAATTACGATTTAGATGTTGCCAAAGAAGATGCGTATCAATTGGTGAAATCTTTTGTAAACACGGATTCCACAAATTAACACGGATTTAATTTGTGATAATTTGTGAAATTTGTGTTATATTAATTAAGATAATTTATGAAAATTGGACTTTATTTTGGAACCTTCAACCCCATTCATGTTGGGCACCTAATTATTGCCAATTACTTTGCGGAGCATACTGATTTAAATCAAGTTTGGATGGTGGTTACTCCTCACAATCCATTGAAAAATAAAGACACTTTACTTAAAGATTCGACTCGTTTAGAATTGGTTTTTCTAGCTACAGAAGACTACCCAAAGATTAAACCTTGCGACATCGAATTTCAATTGCCTCAGCCAAATTATACCGTAAATACATTGGCACATTTACAAGATAAATATCCTAAAAATGAGTTTTCATTAATTATGGGTGAAGATAATTTGAAGTCTTTTCACAAATGGAAAAACTACGAGGTAATTCTTGAAAATCACGCTATTTATGTTTATCCAAGGGTAGATGAAAATGTTCAGACAAATAATGATGGTGAAAAGTACGGTTTCAAAAACCATCCTAAAGTTCATTTTATAGCCGCTCCAATTGTAGAAATCTCAGCTACATTTATCAGAAATTCCATCAAAAACAAGAAGAATATTCAGCCGCTTTTACCTAATAAAGTTTGGGAATATATTGATCACAATAATTTGTATAGAAAGTAATAAACGTTATTGTATCGCATTAGGGATGGCAGTGGAAATCCCACGGTATTGCGAGGAGGTACGACGTGGCAATTTCGTGGATTGAAGCGTACAGCCCGACCGCACTGCAACGCTAGTGGAAGTGGGGAAATGCCCAAATAAAAAAACGATTTTTAGTATCCTAAAATTAATTGAGCAATTCCGAAATACAAAATAATTCCGAAAACGTCATTGGTTGTGGTAATAAAGGGTCCCGTCGCAATTGCAGGGTCAATTTTGTTTTTATGAAGAAATAACGGCACTAAGGTCCCTAAGGTTGCTGCGAATAAAATCACCACAATTATAGAAATAGAAATTGCTAGTCCAACTTGATATTGCCCATACATTATGGAATGATAACCCAATAAAAAGAGGGAAATTATGGTTCCTGAGATCATGGCTACAGTCAATTCTTTGCTTAAATAATTTCTGTTAAATTCTTTCAATGAGCCGTTTGCTAATCCTTGAACTACGATTGCAGAGGCTTGAACGCCAATGTTTCCTGCTGTTGCTGAAAGTAATGGAACGAATATGAAAAGAGTATAATATTTTTGGAAAGCATTTTCGTTGTGTTTTAGGACTAATGAGGCTACAATTTCTATTAGCATACCAATAATTAGCCATGGCAAACGTGCTTTTGTTAGTTCAAAAACACTGTCTTTTGCTTCTACGTCTTGGGTTATACCGGCTGCTAATTGGTAATCTTTATCGGCTTCGTCTTTAATTACATCTACAATATCATCGATGGTAATTCTACCTACCAATCGTCCTAGTTCGTCAGTAACTGGAATGGCTTCCAAATCGTATTTTTGCATGATTCTCGCTACCTCAACATCTTCAACGTCAACATTTACGGAATTTAATTTTCTGATATAAACGTTACTAATTGGCGTTTTGGTTGAAGTTGTCAATAAATCTTTAAGGGAAAGTCGCCCCAACAATTTATCTTGATCATCTACTACATAAATGGAGTGAACGCGTGAAATATTTTCGGCTTGGATACGCATTTCTTTAACACATGTAAGCACGTTCCAATTTTCGTTAACTTTTACTAACTCTTTGTGCATCAATCCTCCAGCAGTATTTTCGTCGTAACGCAGTAAGTCTACAATGTCTTTTGCATGCTCAACATCTTGAAGTTCTGAGATTACTTCCTCTTTTTTACTTTGAGAAAGTTCGGCAATAATATCGGCAGCATCATTGGTGTCTAACTCATCTAGCTCTTCGGCAATTTCTTTTGGAGACAACCGATTAAGGATATTTTCTCTTAAGTCATCATCTAATTCAAGAAGGATTTCTGCGGTTTTATCACTATCTAAAACTTTGAAAATATAGGTAGCTTCGTTGAAATCTAATTCGTCAAGAATTTCGGCAATATCAGCATGGTGCAATTCATTAAGTAAGGATTCCAATTGGCGATCGTCCCTACTTTTAATAAGTTGCTCTATTTGAACTATAAGCTCTTTACTGATTTTAAACTGCATCGGCTTCTATTTTTTGAGTGAGTTCAATGAATTGTTGCACGTTCAACTGCTCTGGACGAAGGTCAAAGATAGTGTCTTCACGCAAATTATCGGACAAATTTAGTGTTTTTAAACTATTTCGCAATGTTTTTCTGCGTTGTTGAAAAGCGGTTTTTACAACTATGAAGAATAATTTCTCTCCACAAGGCAAACTATAATTTTCTTTTCTTCTTAATCTCAATACCCCCGACTTCACTTTTGGTGGTGGATTGAAAACATTTTCGTCTACCGTAAATAGATATTCTGCATCATAAAACGCTTGTACTAAAACAGATAAAATCCCGTAGGCTTTGGTTCCTTTTTTTTCACAAATCCTTTCGGCTACTTCCTTTTGAAACATACCGGCAAATTCCGGAATTTGATTTCGGTATTCTAATGTTCGAAAAACAATTTGAGTAGAAATATTGTAGGGGAAATTCCCAATTATTCCAAATTGTTTGCCTTCAAAAGTTTCATTTATATTGTATTTCAAAAAGTCTTTAGAAATTATTTTGTCTTTTAATTTCGGGAAATTACTTTCTAAATAAGTCACCGATTCGGTATCAATTTCAATTACATAAGTTGAAATTGGTTTTTCTAATAAATATTTAGTCAAAACTCCCATTCCTGGTCCTATTTCTAGAACATCCTCATAACCTTCAAAGTTCAATGTGTCAGCAATTGCAGCAGCAATACTTTCATCAATTAAAAAATGCTGTCCTAGGTGTTTTTTTGCTTTTACTTTTTCCATAAACCAGTTGGTTGTTTGTATTAATCAAATACTAATGTTCAGAAATTAATTCTAATTCTGTTCTGAAAGCCAACATTTTATCGCCAAATAATGCCGCTCCTTCTTCTCTCAATCTTGGCGCATCTTCTTCGTAATATCTTTGAAGCAACTCTTTATTTTCTGTAATATATTGAATGGAATAGGTAACTCCTCCCATTTCTTCCTCAATAAGCACTTTTACCATTCTTGCAGACGTGAATTTCCCAGTTGCCAAAACATCATTTATGTGTTTTTGTTGCATCCAAGTCATCCATTGGTCGTGAACACTTTCGTGAATATTAATTGTTACGTTGTAAATTATCATTTATTATTGTTTAATCGTTAATATGTATATCCGTATAACCGAATCAACGATTAAACGATTTACCTAAAATTTAAAGTTCCTTATTGTCTCCCCGAAGTTCCCTATATTTTTTCCTAGCTTCTACAAAATATATACTGTCTTGGTGATGAAATACTAATTTTTCATAAAATGACTTCGCTTTTTCTTGATCTATTAGCTTTTTGCTGTAAATCTCGGCAGTAAAAAATAACGCTTCGTCAATATAAATTCCATCAGAATAATGGTCTATAACTTGTTGATATTGGCTTAATGCCGATTGATAATCGCCTAATTTTTCATAGATTTTTCCTAATCTATATAGTGTAACACTTTCAATTTCCTGTCCTTTAAAATTTTTCAAAATATCTTGAAATTGCAATAGTGCCTCTTGTGGCTTATTTTGATAAATCAAATAATCCCCTCGGGCAAATTGTTTTAATGCCGTTTGTGTTGAATCAGCAACTGTATTGTCATTTATTAATAGAAAATACTCTAACGCATCATTGGCAATTAATTGTGAAGAAACCGATTTTAATTCTTTAAATTGTTTCAATGCCCAAACAAAATCTCCTTTGAAATAACTTGTTTTTGCTGATTTTAATGTGGCTTCGTGTCCAATAACATCGTTTTTCAAATCTTCTTCTATTTGAGAATAATACAACGAGGCTTGATTGAATTTTTCTTCAAATAAAAAGATATCAGCCAATTCCATTTTTACATCAGCTTTTTGGTATTCATTAATTGGTAGCTCCAAAGCGGTTTTCAAAATTGCTTTCCCTTGATTTGGATTCTTCATTTGAAAAGTATCAAAATGGGCTTTCAATATTTGTAATTTAATTGAATAGGGCGTAATTCCATATTGATTTAATAAGGAAACCAGGTCTTTTTCTATTTCTGAATAATCTTTTATTAAAGGATCATTTATTTTCATTTCAGTAAGAAAATAGTGTGCCTGCATTTGTAAATCGGTGTCTTTTGTATTTTCTAAAATGAAGGCTAGGATTTCTTTAGCAGTTTCTTTTTCGTCTTCTTCAATAGAAATTTGAGCTAAATTCACAATGTTAGATAGCGATTCTGGATTCCTTTTATAAATTGCTTTTTCTTGAATAAAGGCTTTCCCAAATTCTCTCTGTTGAACGTAATACCAACTCAAATATTGATTCCAAAATACATCTTGATTCTTTTGAATTCTTATTAATAGTGCTTTTCGAAGTGCCTCGTTGAAAGCGACATCTGCATTTTCGTTCATAAATCGAGTAAATTGATTTTGAATTAATATCAGATTTTGAGGATTCTTATAAGATTCTTCTAAGAATTTTTCAATCATTTTATCTGTTTGCCCATTTTGCCCGTACAGGACCGCCATTTGAAAATTAAAATTCATATTTGGATCAATTTCCAATGCAATTTGATAGGCCTGCAAAGCATATTCGATCAATACTTTTCTTTCAAAAACAGCGGCAATTCCATAAACTTCTGAAGGATTCTTTATGATTTTATCAAGCGCTTGCTCGAAATATTTTTTGGCTTTACTATCGTCTTTTTGTAGTTGGTAGTTTGCGCCTAATTCTACTAACAATGAACTCTGTTTATATTTATTGTAACGTTCTGAAATCGCTTTTTCGGCTACTACATATTGTTTAAGTTGTTGGTAGCATTCAATAGTTTGTTGGAAATAAAATCCATTTCCTGGCTGGGTATTAAAAAGTTCTTGATAAGAAACGAGTGCTTTTTCAAATTCTCCTTTGTCAAAATAGTTTTGCGCCAATTGGTCATTTTGAGAGAATCCAATTAGGGAATAAAACAGATAAAAAAGGAAAATTATTTTTTTCATTTCAAAATATATTAAAAAAACAATGTACTAAAATAACCTTTTTGTGTCATGTTAGTACATTGTTTTCATTGACAAACTAAATTTAGTCGATCAAATCAAAACCGGTGTATTTTCTCAAAACTTCCGGAATGACGATGCCTTCTGGCGTTTGATAGTTTTCTAATATTCCAGCTAAAACTCTTGGTAAAGCCAATGAACTTCCGTTTAAGGTGTGCGCCAATTGGTTTTTACCGTCTTTATCTTTATAACGTAATTTTAAACGATTGGCTTGAAAAGTTTCAAAATTTGATACTGATGAAATTTCCAACCAACGATCTTGAGCAGTTGAAAACACTTCAAAATCATAGGTTAATGCTGAAGTGAATCCCATATCGCCTCCGCAAAGGCGAAGAATTCTATAAGGTAATTTTAATTCTTGCAATATCATTTTCACATGTTCTACCATTCCTTCTAAAGCTTCATATGATTTATCAGGATGTTCAATTCTTACGATTTCTACTTTGTCAAATTGATGCAAACGGTTCAATCCGCGAACATGAGCTCCATAGGAACCTGCTTCTCTTCGGAAACAAGGTGTATAACCTGTTGCTAAAACTGGTAACTCATTTTCATTTAAAATCACATCGCGAAATAAGTTGGTAACTGGAACCTCAGCAGTTGGAATTAAATATAAATTATCTGTTGCGTCGTGGTACATCTGACCGTCTTTGTCTGGTAATTGCCCCGTTCCATAAGCTGATGCTTCATTTACAAGATGAGGAACTTGGTATTCTTTATAACCGGCATCGGTATTTTTATCTAAGAAATAAGTGATTAAAGCGCGTTGTAATTTGGCACCTTTCCCTTTATAAACTGGGAAACCAGCACCTGTGATTTTATTTCCTAATTCGAAATCGATGATGTCGTATTTTTTAACCAATTCCCAATGAGGCTGTGCTCCTTCATGCAGAACTGGAATTGCACCTTCTTGAAATACATTTACATTTTCTTCAGGGGTTTTACCTTCAGGAACTATATCTGCGGGAAGGTTGGGTAAAGTATATAATTTTTCTAGTAATTCATTTGCCAAAGCATCTGCTTTTTCAGCTAAATCTTTGCTTTTATCTTTTAGAATTACCGTTTTTTCTTTTAGAATAGTAGCTTTTGATTTCTCTCCAGCTTTCATTAAATCACCAATATCTTTGGATAATTTATTAGATTCAGATAAAATATTATCCAATTCTACTTGCGTAGAACGTCGTTTTTCATCCAATTGAACTACTTCATCAACGGTGGCTTTGGCATCGATATTTCTCTTGGCCAATGCTTTGATTACTTTTTCCTGATTTTCTCTAATAAATCCTATTTGTAACATATTGTAATTTTTATAAATCTAAAATTAATTTTAAGATTAAGTGGCAAATTTAATCATTTGTTTCTAATGTTGCTATTTTAAAATAAGGGTAATTTTATATAGTAAAAATAAAAAAGACTGCTCAATTGAACAGTCTTTTTAAGTTTTAAAGTTGTAAAACTATCCTTTTAAGCTTGCGGCTAAATATTCTCTGTTCATTTGAGCGATAAAATCAAGGGAAATTCCTTTTGGACATTCTACTTCACAAGCTCCTGTATTGGTACAATTACCAAAACCTTCAGCATCCATTTGGGAAACCATGTTCATTACTCTGTCGGTAGCTTCCACTTTTCCTTGAGGTAATAATGCAAATTGAGATACTTTTGCCGATACAAATAACATGGCAGAAGAGTTTTTACAAGTTGCCACACAAGCGCCACATCCAATGCAAGTTGCAGCATCAAAAGCTCTATCGGCATCGGCTTTAGGAATTGGAATAGAATTCGCATCAATAGTGTTTCCAGAAGTGTTTACAGATACAAATCCTCCCGATTGTTGGATTCTATCAAATGCACTTCTATCTACCACTAAATCTTTAATTACTGGAAATGCTTTTGCTCTAAATGGTTCAATATAAATAGTATCGCCATCTTTGAACTTACGCATGTGCAATTGACAAGTCGTCACCAAACGATCTGGCCCGTGCGCTTCACCGTTGATATATAGAGAACACATTCCGCAAATTCCTTCGCGACAATCGTGGTCAAAAGCTACAGTATCTTGTCCTTTAACAATTAATTGATCGTTTAAAATGTCAAGCATTTCAAGAAATGACATGTCTGGTTCAATGTGATCAACTGTATAATCTACCATTTTACCTTTAGCTTTAGCGTTTTCTTGACGCCATATTTTCAAATTTAATTTCATATTATTTCGATTGAAGGTCTTAAAGTCGAAAGTCGGTTGACAACTGGACATTAGACATTTGACAAATTATTATTTATAACTTCTTTGAACTAATTTAACGTTTTCAAATTTCAATTCTTCTTTGTGAAGCACTGCATCACTTGGATTTCCTTTGTATTCCCATGCTGCTACGTAAGCGAAGTTTTCGTCGTCACGTTGCGCCTCTCCTTCTGGAGTTTGGTATTCTTCACGGAAGTGACCTCCACAAGATTCGTTTCTGTGTAAAGCATCTTTTGCAAATAATTCTCCTAATTCTAGGAAATCAGCCACACGTAATGCTTTTGCTAATTCAGGGTTGAAACTATCTGCAGTTCCAGGAATTTTTACTTCTTTATAGAATTCTTCTCTGATTTGAGCAATTTCGGCTTGAGCTTCAATTAACCCTTTTTCATTTCTCGCCATTCCAACTTTGTCCCACATAATTTTTCCTAATTTCTTATGGAAATAATCTGCTGGCTTAGAACCGCCATTATTCATTAATTGATTTATTTGGGCAATAACATTTTTCTCTGCTTCTTCAAATTCTGGTAAATCGGTAGAAATAGTTCCCATTTTGATGTCTGGTGCTAAATAATCTCCAATAGTATAAGGTAAAACAAAATAACCGTCTGCTAAACCTTGCATCAACGCTGAAGCTCCTAATCTGTTGGCTCCGTGGTCGGAAAAGTTGGACTCTCCAATTGAAAAACAGCCGGGAATTGTAGTTTGTAAGTTATAATCTACCCATGTTCCACCCATTGTATAGTGAACTGCAGGATAAATCATCATTGGGGTAGTGTACGGATCTTCGTCAACGATTTTCTCATACATTTGAAATAAGTTACCGTATTTATTGGCTACAACTTCAGTTCCTAATTTTATGACGGTAGCCGAATCATTTTCATCCAAGTGTTTTAATCTCGCTTGATCTACTCCATATCTTTGAATAGCTGCAGCAAAATCTAAATAGACCGCCTCACCAGTTTTATTAACACCATGACCTGCGTCACATCTTTCTTTAGCGGCACGAGAAGCAATATCTCGGGGTACTAAATTTCCAAAAGCAGGGTAACGTCTTTCTAAAAAATAATCTCTATCAGCTTCAGCAATTTGTGTTGGTTTTAATTTTCCTTCACGAATGGCTTTTGCATCTTCTACTTTTGCAGGAACCCAAATACGTCCATCGTTACGTAACGATTCCGACATTAATGTCAGTTTAGCTTGGTGATCTCCTGAAACTGGAATACAAGTAGGGTGAATTTGTGTATAACAAGGATTTGCGAAAAACGCACCTCTTTTATGAATTTTCCATGCAGCGGTTACGTTACTTCCCATGGCATTTGTAGAAAGGAAAAACACATTTCCATATCCTCCAGAAGCAATAACTACTGCGTGAGCAGAGTGTCTTTCAATTTTACCTGTTATCAAATCACGTGCTATAATTCCTCTAGCTTTTCCATCAACGATAACTAAATCTAACATTTCGTGACGGTTGTGCATTTTAATTTTACCACGACCTATTTGACGGTTCATTGCGGAATAAGCTCCTAATAATAATTGTTGTCCTGTTTGTCCTTTTGCATAAAATGTTCTAGAAACTAAAGTTCCACCAAAAGAACGGTTGTCTAACAAACCACCATATTCACGAGCAAATGGAACTCCTTGTGCCACACATTGGTCGATGATATTGGTAGAAACTTCGGCTAAGCGATGCACATTGGCTTCACGAGCACGATAATCTCCCCCTTTTACAGTATCGTAGAATAATCGGAAAGTTGAATCTCCATCTCCTTGATAATTCTTTGCAGCATTAATACCTCCCTGAGCGGCAATTGAGTGCGCACGACGAGGAGAATCTTGAAAACAAAATGCTTTTACATTATAACCTAACTCTGCTAAAGTTGCAGCAGCAGAACCTCCTGCTAATCCAGTTCCCACAATAATAACATCTAAATTACGCTTGTTTGCAGGGTTTACTAAATTGATGTGATCTTTATAATTAGTCCATTTGTCCGAAATTGAACCTTCTGGTATTTTTGAATCTAATGCCATTATAAATTGAATTAAATTTGATTAAAATGATGGAATAAAGCAATAACAATAAATCCAAAAGGGACAATAATTGCAAATGCATATCCTAATTTATGAAGTGCTTTTGAATATTTATTATTAAATCCTACCGATTGGAATGAGGAATTGAAACCGTGCCATAAGTGCATTGACAACAAAACAAAAGCTAAAGAATACAAACCTGTTCGAACTGGACTTTCAAATTTATGGTTTAATTCTTCATAATATCTTGTTGGATTAATTTCGTTTACGTTGATGTATTTATAGGTAATTTCTTGAACCCAAAAATCGTAAAAATGCAATCCTAGAAATGCTAGAACAACTAAACCAGAAACAATCATATTTCTTGAAACCCAAGATGAATTGGCCGCTCCATTATAGTTTGCGTAAGCAATCGGTCTAGAACTTCTGTTTTTTAACTCTAAAACCATTCCCATTACAAAGTGAAAAACAACTCCTGCCACCAAAATTGGCTGCATTACAAATTGAATTATCGGATTGTATCCCATAAAATGTGACATCATATTAAAAACGTCTTCACTGAAAACTGATGTTAAATTGATGAAAAAATGAAGTGATAAAAAGGAAATTAAAAAAAGTCCCGAAAGTGCCATTGCAACTTTCTTTGCAATTGAAGACTTTAGAAATGAAGAATTGGCCATGATAAAATCAATTTTTATTTTTTAATAATGCACAAAAATAATCATTAAAAACACATACTACAACCTTTTCGTAGTAATTTATAATGATTTTAAGGTGATTTTGACAATTGTTTAATTATTGTTGAATCCGGTTGAAATAATTCAATGAAATTTTGAATAATATGCAAAAAATGAAATTTCATTTTGTGCAATTAGTACGTTTTGGTTACGTCTTCATCAATTACAATAATAAAATTTGCTCTTCCAAAATATTCAGGCTCTAATTTTGAGATGTCATTTTGAGAAACAGTTGCAATAGTTACAATTTTTAATGTGGGGTTTTCTTGTTTTAAATACCAATTAATTCCTTCAAAATTGTCGCTATGGTAGGACCCGTTGTAATGAATAAATAAAGAGTTTTCTTTACGGTTTTTAGAAATAAAATGAGCCATTGTTGCGTCTTTTGAAGCTTGAGCTTTAGGTAAATTCTCGCCTCCGTGACCTCCCATTTCTTGTGCCATTTTACTATACCCTGGCAAGGCAGCGTCATATTGAAAAGGTAAGGTTGCAATCCATTGTTTTTCTTCATTAGATAATTTATCTAGTGCTTCAAAACCGTTTTTAAAAACTAAACTTGCAAATCTTCGAGGGATATTAGTAGCAATAAAATCAATCTTATTTTCCTTTGCAAAATCTACTAATGGTTTGTAATCCGTTTTATAGTTTGGCCAAAGTCTTGCTGTACTATCTAATTTTTTTTGATTGATTTCGCCATTTAAATATTGATTTACTTGTTTTTGATTGTCTGATTCCAACATTTCTGCTCCTAAAACCAATACTATTTTTCCAAATAAATCTTTAGTGATTTCTAATTCAAGCCAATGAGCAACAGAGTTGTCATGGTATTCTCCAAATAAAAGTACCTCTGATTTTTGTGAACTGTTTATGATGTCTTTATAACTGGCTTTCTTTCCATTTTGATCATAAATTAAATAAGAAGGCTTATTTTGAGCATTTGAAAAGAGAAAATAACTTGAAAATAAAATTAAGAATAGCGACTTCATAAAAAACAATTGTTAAAATAATATTTCTGCTAAATTAAATAAAATTGTGCAGGATTGATTATAAAATTATTAAATTCCTATTAGAACTTCCTGTTTGTTTTAAATATCGTAAAAATTAATAGAGAAGGCATTTTTAAGAGCTAAATTGTATTAAACATCAATACCACTTTGTAATTTTACAAAAAATAGAATACTAATGAATTTCGGAATAGACGCTATCACATTTGATGTTGCAAAAATACATTTGCCAATCCATACATTGGCAAATAACAGAAATATCGATCCTGAAAAACTAGAAAAAGGATTGGGATTGTTGAAAATGACTTTGCCAGATACTCACCAAGATACTGTGGTTTTTGGCGCTAATGCTTTGACTAAATTAATTGTAGATAATAATATTAATTTAGAAGATATTTCTCGAATTTACGTTGGAACTGAAAGCTCTATAGATAGCTCAAAACCTATTGCCTCCTTTTTAGTTTCGCTGATGGAACAAAAATTTGGTGAAAACCGATTGGCAGAATGCGACGTTGTCGATTTTACATTTGCTTGTATTGGCGGAGTTGATGCGATGCAAAATTGTATTGATTTTGTAAAATTAAATCCAAGTAAAAAAGCAATTGTAGTCACCTCTGACATTGCAAAATACGATTTAAATTCAACTGGAGAATACACTCAAGGTGCGGGAGCAGTAGCTTTATTAATCTCTAAAAACCCAAGGATTATTTCATTTGAAAATAATTGGGCAACTAGCACAAAAGGAGTTTTTGATTTTTTCAAGCCTTATCGCTCAATTTCAAAAGAAGCGATTACCGGAAATTCGAATAATGAAAACTGGTTCGATAACTTAGAAGCTGAAATTGAAATCCACAAAGAGCAACCCGTTTTTGAAGGTCAATATTCCAATCAATGTTATATGGATAGAACTAGAAATGCTTATTTTTCGTTTAAAAAAGAAAGCGGTTCTGAAAGTTCAGTTTATAATTCTTGGAAAAGTATAATTATGCACCTTCCATACTCTTTTCAAGGAAGAAGAATGTTGTCGGAAATCTATTGTTTAGATCATGAAAACAAAATTATAAATGGAAACGAAGACGCTTCAGAATACCAAAATAAACTAAAAGAAATCAGCAAATCGGAGGAATACCGAAACTTTGTAAACGAAAAATTACAACCTGCAGAAATTGCTTCTTCGTTAATTGGGAATTTATATACAGGTTCAATTTTTATGGGATTCCTATCTACTTTAGCTCATTTTTATGAGTCAAAAACAGACCTTTCAAATCAAAAGTTTGGCTTCCTAGCTTACGGAAGTGGTTCAAAATCAAAAGTGTTTGAAGGAACAATTCAACCCAATTGGGCATCGGCAATTTCGAATGTTAATTTGTTTCAAACATTAGAAAAAAGTCATGAAATTGGATTTGAAATGTATGAAAAATTGCATAAAAAAGAGCAAAAATCAAGTGTTCAGTCGCCAAAAAGTGAGTGGATATTGGATAAAATAGAAAATGAAAATCCTAACCTAATAGGTGCTAGATATTACAAATGGATTGATTAGATTTGTAATCTAATTTATTGCATTATGAAATACCATCAAATTAACAGTAATTTATTTGTAAAAAACCGTTCGAAATTTACGGCTCAGATGAAGCCTAAAAGTGTGGCGGTTTTTAATTCTAATGATATCTACCCGGTTTCTGCCGATAGCACTTTGCCATTTGCACAACACCGCGACATCTTTTATTTGTCGGGAGTAGATCAAGAAGAGAGTATTTTGTTGCTATTTCCAGATGCCCCTTATGAGCACCAAAAAGAAATATTATTCCTAAAAGAAACCAACGGCCACATTGCGATTTGGGAAGGCGAAAAACTTTCTAAAGATCGTGCATTTGAAGTTTCAGGGATAAAAACGGTTTATTGGCTTCAAGATTTTGAGAAAATTTTATTCGAATTAATGACCCATTCCGAAACTATTTATATCAATACTAATGAGCATTACCGAGCAACTGTGGAAACAGAAACTCGTGAGGCGCGTTTTGTAAAATGGTGGAAAGAGAAATATCCTGCTCATGCTGTTGCAAAAAGCAATCCGATTTTACAACGCATTCGATCTGTAAAGGAAAAAGAAGAAATTGAATTGATTCAGAATGCTTGTAATATTACCGAAAAAGGATTTCGAAGAGTGTTGTCATTTGTAAAACCAAATGTAACTGAATATGAAATTGAAGCCGAATTTATTCACGAATTTATTCGAAATAGATCCAAAGGTTTTGCTTATACTCCAATAATTGCCTCAGGAAATAACGCTAATGTTTTGCATTATATTGAAAATAACCAAGTTTGTAAAGCTGGTGATTTGATATTATTGGATGTTGCTGCCGAATATGCGAATTATTCTAGTGATATGACACGTATGATTCCTGTTTCTGGTCGTTTTTCTGAAAGACAAAAAGCAGTTTATAACGCTGTTTTGAATGTGAAAAATGAAGCTACAAAAATGCTAACTCCAGGAACTAATTGGAAACAATATCATGTTGAAGTTGGTAAATTAATGACTTCAGAATTATTAGGTTTAGGATTAATTGACAAGGCCGATGTTCAAAATGAAAACCCTGAATGGCCTGCATATAAAAAATATTTCATGCATGGAACTTCTCACCACTTGGGCTTAGATACTCATGATTATGGTATTTTGACTGAGCCAATGCAAGCCAATATGGTGTTTACAGTTGAGCCAGGAATTTATATTCCAGAAGAAGGTTTCGGAATTCGATTAGAAGACAATGTTGTTATTCAAGAAAAAGGAAATCCTTTTAATTTAATGCAGAATATTCCAATCGAAATTGAAGAAATTGAAACGATTATGAATGCATAATTTAGATAAAAAGAATATAGACAAATAGATAATAGACGGTTTGCAGAAATGTAAACCGTTTTTTATTTTGTAGAAATTTTAGCCTTATTTTTGCACGAAATATATCAATGAAACAAATTATCTATAAAAACACTGCGATTTCTTATTCCGATATTGGAACTGGAACTGCTGTGGTTTTACTTCATGGGTTTTTAGAAAATAAAACAATGTGGAAAGATTTGGCTCCTAAATTAGCTGAAAAAAATAGAGTTATTTCAATTGATTTATTGGGCCATGGAGATTCTGATTGCCTTGGCTATGTTCATTCGATGGAAGAGAATGCTGAAATAGTAAAAGCTGTTTTATCTAATCTTAAAATTAGAAAAACTATAATTATAGGGCATTCTATGGGTGGATATGTTGCATTAGCTTTAGCAGAATTATATCCTCAATTTATAAAAGGACTTGTTTTATTAAATTCCACAGCGAAAGAAGATAGTGAAGAACGAAAATTAAATCGGGATCGAGCTATTAAAGCTGTAAAACAGAATTACATCAATTTTGTTAGAATGTCGATTGTTAATTTATTTAGTGAAAATAATCGTGACCGACTAGAAAATGAAATTGAAAAGGTAAAATTAGAGGCTTTAAAAACGCCATTGCAAGGAATTATTGCTTCATTAGAAGGCATGAAAATTAGAAAAGACAGACAATTTATATTGAAAGAATCGAATTTTCCTAAAATGCTAATTCTAGGAAAAAAAGACGGCGTATTGATTTATAATGAAAATATGACTCAAATTAAAAACACCAATGCCGAATTAATTACATTCCCTGATGGACATATGAGTCACATTGAAAATAAAATGGATTTGGAAAAGGTTGTTTTGAAATTTCTTAAAGGAATATAATCTTTTCTATACCTGCTTTTATGGTTAAAAAAACCTCTAAACTTTCTCCTCAAACGGAATATTTTCATCAAATATCTCAACCAATAAAATAGTAATTTGCTCTAAATATTGATTAATTGTTTCTTTAGTTATGATAGTATTAAGTTCTTTTCCTTCTTTGAATGTAAATGGTAAAAAACCAGATTTTAAATTTTTGAAGGAAATTATTCCAGCTTCCATCTGTTGCTCAAATGCCATTTCTTCATACATAAAAGCATAAGCTAAAACTTGAATAATTTTTTCGTTAACGATATCTTTTGTAAGATCTGTCCAAGTAGTTAGTGTTACAGTGCCTTTATCAACTTTTCCTGTTTTATAATCTATGATTCTTAAAATCCCATTTCGTAACTCAATTCTATCTACAGATCCACCAATTTTTATTGGAAAAGGCAAACTCGAATGCTCAAAAATTCGCTCATATCGTTGTTCCAATGCAAGTATTTTAATGACATCACCAGCGATAACACTCTCTAATTCCACTTTCAAGAAATTATATACATTTCTTTTAGCTACTTCAAAAGCTAATAAATTTCTACCTTTTTTTATTTCACCTTCTTTATATACAATTTTGAATTGTTTCATTACTTCTACATCAATTTGCTTAATGCAGTTTAAAATGTCACTTTCAGAAATAAATTTACCTATAAATGGATCATAGAGTGATTTTAAGGTTTCATGAATTATTGTCCCTAATGTATTGACCGCAATATTCTCCTCAACTTCTTCTACGCCTTTAATTTTCAAAATTCTTTGAAAATAAAATTGAATTGGATTACGGATATAACTTGTTAAGGTGGTTGGTGAAAAGCCCTTCTCGGCAATTTCTTTTAAACGTGCCATAACCGATTCCGATTTAGGAATCACCATTGGTTGATTCGCTTTTTCGGGAAGAACCGCATTGTAAATTGCTGGTATCAAATTATGTTGATCTTGGTATTCTACTTGTAACTGGGTTATAAAACGACTTTTTTCACCAGCATCCAACCCCTCGCTTTCGGTGTTATAAAGTAGGTAAACGTTTTTAGCTCGTTGTAACAAATGGTAAAAGTGATAGGTATAAATCGCATCTTTTTCTTTGAAAGTAGGGAGTTCTAATTCTCTTTTTACATCATAGGGAATAAAAGAATTTTGCGATTTTCCAGCTGGCAATTTCCCTTCATTTAAAGAGGTAATTATAACAGTTTCAAAGTCTAAAACACGACTCTCAAGAACACCCATAATTTGTAACCCATTTAATGGTTCGCCTTCAAATGAAACCTCAGCGAGGTCAATTACTTGTTTGTAAATCGCGTGAAGTGTATCAATAGTATTGATATGATTGTATTTAGAATAATAACTTATTAGTTTATTAATGACTTTAAAAATTGAAAAAATGAAAGCTTTTGTAATTTTTTCCTCTTCATTATCATTGCTTAAATTCCCTTTTATTGTTTGTAATAATTGAGATACAACTGAAAGAACTTTTAAGGAGCCCTCTTCCCATTTTCCAAATAACAAAAGAAATAAGTCACTAGAATTAGGATTTAATTCAATAATTTTTTGATGGGTTATGAAGGTGTAATTGTATTGAATTATCGTGTTTACTAAAGCACTCGTATTGGAATAAGGTTCAATTAATGGATGCGTTAGTATTCCCAAGACGTCTTTATAATAAAAAACATAATTATTGCCATTTCTTGACAAAGCTGCCGTGTGCATTTTAAACAACTTCGCAATTAATATCTGGGCTGGATTGTTCTTACTTGAAAAACCCATTGTAATATTTAGCGACCCAACACTTGAAGGAAGAGAATAAAGTAGTGGAATCAACATGTTCTCATCGCCTAAAACAACCGCCACTTTATCCAAAGAAATTTTAGGATCGTTTGCTATCAATTCATCAATTATGCCTCCAGCAATTTTAGCTTGACCAATAGATTTTGGAGTTCCAATAATATTGATATTCTTTTTAAAGTTCAAAAAATCATTGGCAATCCATTCAAAAGGATTGGACTTATAATGAGACCATTTATCTTTAAACCTTCTAATAAATAATCCTGCATCATGATAAGGATCATTTAGAAATGCTTGATCAATATCCCAATAAATTTTCGCTTGTTTGTCAGCTAATAGACTTTGAACGATTTTTTCTTCGGCGGCATTTAGCGCATTAAATCCAGCAAAAATATATTTTGTGTCAGGTACAGATTTAGAAAATGAGCTTAATTTATTTACCGCTTCTCGATAAATTAACCCTTGATAACCTATACCTTTTTGCAACAAATGATGGTAAAAAGATTCGTAGTAATTGGGTAGTAACTTCCAAAAATCAATATAATTTTCGAGTAATTTGGTTTTATTTTCAACTTCAATTCCCCATTTTTTAATATCTTCAATGTCTTTTAAATAGGAAAGCACATGATTTGGATCTAATAAATACCTGTCTATTTCGTTAAAATCTTGTAATAACATTTTTGCCCAATTGGCAAATAAATCAAATGACTGTTGGTTTTTAACTTCGGTCAACTTTAAATAAACCTCATAGAATTCAAATACTAGTTCAATAGAATCTATTGCTCTAATTGCAGAAATTTCTTGAATAAAATCTTCAATACTAATAATTTTAGGGCATATAATATTATTTTGAATTTGATTTTTTAAAGAATCAATTAAAAATATTTTTGCTCTTTTATTTGGCAAAATCACAACAGTATTAGAAAGATTATTGAAATAATCCTTAATAATTACTTGGGCTATTTTATCTAAAAAAGTTTCTTCTTTCATTTTATAAATATAAAAAAAACGCCCCGATAAATCGGGGCGTTTTTAAAAATATTTAAAGTGAATTATTTAACGTATTTCACTTCTACTCTTCTGTTATTTGCTCTTCCGTTTGAAGTTTTATTACTATCAACAGGTTGAGTATCTCCAAATCCATTTGAAGTTAATCTATCTGCTGCTACTCCATTAGTAACTAAATAGTTTTTAACTACATCAGCTCTTTCTAAAGAAAGTTTCAAGTTGAATTCAGCGCCTCCAACATTATCTGTGTGACCAAATACAGTAAATTTAGCAGTTGGATTTTCTTTCAATATAGCAGTAATAGAAACTAAAACTGGTAAAGTTTGTTTTTGGAAAGAAGATTTTCCAGTGTTGAACAATATTGTTTTACCATATCCGTCTAATGCATTTAAAGCTGCTTGAGAAATTTCTGGACAACCATTATTAGCAACAGTACCTTTTTCAGTTGGACATTTGTCATCTTTATCTAAAACTGAATCTCCATCAGTATCAGGCCAAGGACAACCAGCATTTTCTTTAGGTCCTTTTATGTTTGGACATTTATCAGCTTTATCAGTAACTCCGTCTCCATCAGTATCAGGACAACCTTTTAATGCTTTTAAACCAGCAACTTCTGGACAAGCATCATCTTTATCAGCAATTCCATCTCCGTCAGTATCAGGACAACCATTCATTGCTACTGAACCCGCTGCATCTGGACAAGCATCGCTTGCATCAACAATTCCGTCTCCATCAGTATCAGGACAACCTTTGAATTGTTTTAAACCAAAAACTTCTGGACAAGCGTCTTCTCTATCATATATACCATCTCCATCGGTGTCTTTTCCTCCAAATTTGAATGCGATTCCTACAAAATGTTGCATGTGTGTTGGCACGTCTACTCCTGGAAGTCTAGCGTCATCAAATGAATATTTATAATTAGATTGAACAGAAAGTCCTACTAATTCAGTCATCCAATATGTAAATCCTAATCCAGCGTTCATTGTACCTGCGCTAACATCTCCAAGGAAAGTATAACCACCACCTAAGTGAGCAGATGGATCTAAATGTTTACTGTTAATCATGTTCATGAAGCTGTATTTAATATCTAAATCAACTCCGTAATAATTGTAATCGCCAGGATTAACAACAGAATAAGTTCCGTCAGCTGCCTTCTTATTAACAAATTTAGACATTTTATTTATAGATCCTGTAACTCCAAAAGAGAAATTATCTCCAGCATATTTCGTAACATTTAGGTAAGATAAAGAAGGAAGAAAATTCCAGTTATCTTTAGTGTTAAAATAATTTGAAAATTGATCTTGAATGCTTGAAGCAGCACTTACTCTAGTGTCAACTGCATTAGCTCCAAAAGATAATGACCATGGATTGTTTGCATCCTGAGCTTGAGAAAATAACCCTACTAATAGAACAAGAGCAATAATTAATTTGTTTAGATGTTTCATATTTATTTATTTTAATTTAAAATTAATCCTGAGCAAAAGTAATATGTAATTATTTAACTACAAAGGGATTTGATAAAAATCTGATTAAAAGTAAACTATTTAAGTCATTAAATGATATTTAACTCTTTTCCAACTTCAATAAAAGCCTTAATTGCTTTGTCTAAATGGGCTTTAGTATGAGCTGCGGATAATTGAACTCTAATTCTAGCTTTTTCCTTTGGAACAACTGGAAAAAAGAATCCTATCACATAAATCCCCTTTTTAAGAAGTTCATTTGCCATGTTTTGTGCTAATTTTGCATCATATAGCATCACTGGCACTATTGCAGAATCACCATCAATAATATCAAATCCTGCTTTTTTCATTCCCGATTTGAAATAATTAGTATTTTCTTCTAATAGATCTCTCAATGTGGTATCTTTTTCTAATAATTCAAATACCTTGATTGAAGCACCAACAATTGCTGGCGCTAATGAATTTGAGAACAAATAAGGTCGTGAGCGTTGTCTTAATATTTCAATGATTTCTTTTTTGGCAGTTGTATATCCTCCCATTGCTCCTCCGAGCGCTTTTCCAAGTGTTCCAGTAATAATGTCAACACGACCCATCACGCCTTTTGCCTCGGGCGTACCTTTGCCGGTAGCACCAATAAATCCTGCTGCATGACACTCGTCTACCATAACCATGGCGTCATATTTATCAGCCAAATCGCAAATTTTATCTAATGGAGCAACAACACCATCCATTGAGAAAACGCCATCGGTTACAATTAATTTAAATCTTGTTCCTACTTCTGTAGCTTTTATTAATTGCGCTTCCAAATCTTCCATGCTGTTATTTTGGTAGCGATAACGAGCGGCTTTACACAATCGAACACCATCAATAATTGAGGCGTGGTTCAAACTATCAGAAATTATACAATCTTGTTCCCCTAATAATGGTTCGAAAACACCACCATTCGCATCAAACGCAGCTGCATATAATATGGTGTCTTCAGTTCCATAAAATTCGGCGATTTTTCTTTCTAATGTTTTGTGAATATCTTGGGTTCCACAGATAAATCGTACGGATGACATCCCAAATCCGTGAGAATCCAAAGTGTCTTTTGCTGCTTGAACAACTTCTGGATGTGAAGAAAATCCTAAATAGTTATTGGCGCAAAAATTTAGAACCGTTTCCCCATTAACAGTAATTTCCGCACCTTGTGGAGATGTAATTATTCTTTCTTTTTTGAATATTCCGTTTTCTTCAATGGTATCTAGTTCAGATTGAAGAAATTGTTGAATTTTACCGTACATTATTTATTATAGTTTTTAGTTTTTTACAAATTTACCACGTTAATTTCATCTCCTATGTAAACTAACGCTTTTTTAGTGACTTTTAAACCTATTTTTTCAATTGCGCTTTGATAGTTTTCCAATTGCAACTGGTACTTTTGATTATGGGTTCCTGTTTTATAATCCAGAAGATAAACTTCATTATTTTTTGTTAAAACCATTCGATCTGGCTTTATTGTTTTTCCTTCTTTTTGAATTATTGCTTGTTCATTTAAAATTTCATTTCCTTGTAAAAAATAACTTTCTAATTCTTTATTATTTACAATTTCGTGGATACTTTTTAAAACAACTTCCTTTTGATTTATAGTAATTAAACCCTCTTCCATTGCTTTTATAACTGCCAAATCTATGTCGGTTGCTGTTTTTACAAATGATAATATTTCATGAATTATGTTTCCGTATTCAATTGCTTTTTGCTGATGAGTTCCCCACATTAAAGCTTCTCTTTGAGCAATTTTTATGTTTTTTGGGTCTAATACTTTGCTTATTGTTGGAATTGTATTGGTTTCATCCTTTGCAGAAACCACTTGTGACAATTTAGCTTTGTTTCCAAATTCGTATTCTAAAATACCAGGATTATAAATTTCAATCGCAATTAAATATTCAATAAAAAACGAAGCCGTATTATAAGGATATTGGTTGTCTTTATTGGGTTCTAAATATTGTGAAATTACATATAATTGTTCTTCAGCACGAGTTAATGCCACATACAGAACATTGATGTTGTCGAGCAATTCTTCTTGTTTTTTTTCTTGGAAAACCGTTGCTGCTTCCTCTCCAAAATTTTCAACTGAACTACTATTATCAATTAAAACTTTTGGCAAACCAAAGGTTTCTTCCTCTGCATCAAGCCACAATTTGTCTTTTGGTTTTCGAATATAATCTTCATCTGCAAATGGCATAATCACTACTGGAAATTCTAACCCTTTCGATTTATGAATGGTCATTATTCGAATGGCATTTTTCCCTTCTGGTGATGGAATACTGAATTTGTCATTATTTTTATTCCAATAGCTTAAAAAATCCGCAATCCCTGCTTGGTTTCTTACATCTCGTTCTAAAACAATGTCCATGAAATATTGAACATAGGCATTCCCCTCCCCAGCCCTCCCCGAAGGGGAGGGAGACGAAATGTATAAATCGAAAGGTGGATTTTCTACTTGATTATTTAATTCTGCTTTTATTTTTTCTAGAACGGTTGAAATTGAATTTGTAACTTCTTCATTTTTAAAGCGAATTACTTTATATCCCAATTCATTTAAAATACTTGTTCGTTCGGTGTCTAATTTGATTTGCTCCTCGGAGAAATGATACTCTCCATCCACTTCGATTATTAATTTTTTTGATAAACAGACAAAATCAACTATGAAATCATTTATTAAATGCTGTTGTCTGAATTTACATTCTAAAGATTTCGATTTTAGCTCCGCCCATAATATCTTTTCAGAATTAGTTGGAATTTTTCGCATTTCTTTTGCCTTTTCAATCGTAAAATGAGTATGGTTTCCACCTGTCATATATCCGAATTTCTGACTTTTATCATCCGTAAGATTTTCCATACGGTCTCCCTTTCCTTTGGAAAGGGCTGGGGATAGGAATTTACTTACAATTATTTCAACTGCTTCATATAAAGATTTTTTTCTAATGTCTTGAAATGAAAGTGTAATGTCAAATTGGGTTAACCACAATTCAAATTCTTTTTCATTTGCTATTTCTTTGCCCTTAGCAATAAAATCATGTATTGGCATTCCGCTTTCAACCTGATTTGCAATATAAAGTAAGAAACTAGCTTTAGCCTCTATATCAGAACTATTATTTAAATATTTCAAAACATTGACAATCATTTGAACGTCTGTTGAATTTTGTATCATCAACGTTTCAGAGGAAATAATTGGAATATTATTTTCAATTAAATAATTTGCAACTGCAGTTCCTTGTGATCTTTTTCGAGTTAAAATTACAATTTCTTGGTATTCAAAACCCTCGCTTTTAACTTTTTCAATCGTTTTTAATGTGGCTTGTAAATACAATTCTATTTTATCCAATGCATCTTCATCGGGCGAAGTATTCTCTAATTTTGGTATAAATGAAATATTTACATAGCCTCCTTTTTTACTATTTTCTTTTTGGCGACTATGATTTTCATATAAATCTTGATAATCTAAGTTTGTAAATTCAGCTGATAAATAGTAAAACAACTTATTATTAAATTCAATTACTTCAGAATAACTTCTGTAATTGGTCCCTAATGTAAATAATTGTTTGTCAGGATTATTGAACGGATTTTTCCCTTTACTCAACTCAATAAATTGCTCTGCTTTCCCGCCGCGCCATCTATAAATAGATTGTTTTGGATCACCCACAATCATCAAAGTTCCTTTTTCGCCATCAATTTCACTTGAGGTTGCGTTATCAATTAGCGGAATTAAATTCTGCCATTGCATTTCTGAAGTGTCTTGAAATTCGTCTATAAAAAAATGTCGGTACCGCTCGCCTAAACGCTCATAGATAAATGGTGCTGGTTGGTTTTGAATTTCATTATAAATAATTGCATTAAACTCGGCTATAGAAAGTACGTTTTGCTCTTTCTGAATCTTTGCCAATTCATTACTAACCGTATTTAACAATGAAAGTGGCGTAATGTTTTTTAAAAATGCATTGTAAAATTCTCTTTTTTCAAATTTTGTATAAATCGTTTCCAAAACACTTAAAAGTTCAGGAATTATGGCTTCAATTTCTAATTTATCCTTAGCTGCTTTAATGATTTTGATGTCAGCAAATTCATGGTAAGTTTTATTGTTGGGATTGAATTTTTCGACTGCAATGTTGTTCAAATGATTTGGGAAATGCCCTGCAGAAAATGATTTTATATCGATTCCTTTTTTATCAATTAGCGCTAACAAACTCATAGCAAGTTCAGAATTTTCTTTATCAATCACTTTGCAAGCTTCGGCAATTTTATTTTTAATTTCGATAAATTCGGAGATTGATTTATCTTGAAAATGGGTGATTTCTTCACGATTGTTTTCATTTAAAAGTAAGCGTCCAGTATCTAAAATTTCTCGTGAAATATCCCAACTTTTATCTTCGTCGGTTTTTTGCATGGTAAAATCGATGAGTAGTTTGGTTAACACATCGTCTTCACCGGCTTGAGCGATTATGGCATCAACGGCTTCTGTTAAAAGGTTTTCGGTGTCCAAAGTCACTTCAAATGTCATTGGCAAATTTAAATCGAGGGCAAAAGCACGAATCACTTTGTGCGTGAATTTATCGATTGTAGAAATATCAAAAGCGGCATAGTTGTGAATAATGTGCTTTATGATTTGCTTGGATTTAATTTGTATTTCAGAGACTGAAAGCTTTATTTCTCCAGACAAATCCTTCATTAAATCGGCAGCCTTTGGATTGGGATTGTCTTTTGCAAATTCTAATAAATTCCCTACAATTCTGCTTTTCATTTCATGCACCGCTTTGTTGGTGAACGTTATGGCAAGTATGTTTCTATAGGCATCGTTTTTCTTAGCGACCAAAATAATTTTCAGATATTCTTTTACCAGCGCATAGGTTTTTCCTGAGCCTGCCGATGCGTCGTATATGGAGAATGATGGTCTTTGCATTTAGATTTCTGATTTTAGATTTCTGATTTTAGATTAAATTTAACAATTTCCCAAATGTCCTAGCCCTGATTGAAGGGAAAATCCTCGCCTTTTTTGGCGAGATTTGGAATGAAAGCAGGAAAAAGCTCCAAAAAATTCCGTTCCTCGTAATGACAATTGAACTATAGATTTATTTGATAGAAAATAACAAAATAGAATTTTCATTTCCAAAGTTAATTGTTTATTTTTGAAATAAATATAATTAACAAATAAACTATACTATTATGGCATTTGAATTACCACAATTACCTTACGCATATGACGCTTTGGAACCACATATTGATGCTCGCACGATGGAAATTCACCATTCGAAACATCATAATGCTTACACGACCAATTTGAATGCAGCAGTTGCTGGAACTGATTTGGAAGGTAAAACGATTGAAAATATTTTAATAAATCTTGATATGAAAAACGCAGCTGTTCGTAATAATGGCGGTGGTTTTTACAATCATAATTTGTTTTGGACGGTGATGTCTCCAAATGGTGGTGGACTTCCAACGGGTGATTTATTAGCGGCTATTGAAAGTGATTTTGGAACCTTTGAGGAGTTTAAAGCTAAATTTGCTAAAGCGGGAGCGACTCAATTTGGTTCAGGATGGGCTTGGCTTTGTGTTCACAAAGGCGGTAAATTAGACGTTTGTGGAACTCCAAATCAGGACAATACTTTAATGCCTGGTGTGGGTTGCGGTGGAACTCCAATTTTAGGAATGGACGTTTGGGAACATGCTTATTATTTAAACTATCAAAACAGAAGACCGGATTATATTGAAGCTTTTTTCAGTGTAATCAACTGGGTGGAAGTGTCTAGAAGATTTGCTTTAGAGAAATAATTTTCTGATATAAAATAAAAAAAGGGCTATTTAATTAGCCCTTTTTTTATTTTATATAATTGTATTAATAAGCTCTTGCGTCTTTGCCTTCGTAAAAATTCATAAAGGCTCGATTTACTACTCGATTTCCTCCAGGCGTAGGATAATCACCAGTGAAATACCAATCTCCTAGGTTTTTAGGGCAAGCAATATGTAAATTTTCTACTGTTTGAAAAATAATTTTTACCTCGGCTTTTACAGAAGAATCTTTTAGCATTTGTGCAATTTTATCTGATATTTCTTGTGGTTTAAATGGCGCATAAATTTCGGTAACAAAGTTTACAACTTCGCTGTCGTTCAAGTTTTCTTGCGCTTTACATTTTTCGTAAACCGAATCCACAATTCCGTATAGATTTCTTTCTTTTAATAATTCCAATGCCGCTTGGAATGCTATTAATCCTTCTAGTTTTGCCATGTCGATTCCGTAGCAATCAGGATATCTAATTTGAGGCGCTGCTGAAACTATCACAATACTTTTTGGATTTAAACGGTCCATCATTTTGATAATACTCAATTTTAATGTTGTCCCTCGAACGATGCTATCGTCAATAATAACAAGGTTGTCTGTTGGTTTTATTACTCCATAAGTAACATCATATATGTGTGCAACAAGGTCGTTTCTACTGCTGTCCTCGGTAATAAACGTTCTAAGTTTCGCGTCTTTAATAGCTACTTTTTCGGTTCTAATTTTTACAGAAAGTAATTCTTGCAGGCTTTCTTTTGTTAGTGTATTTCTATTTTCAAGAATGAAATTATTTTTTCTTTGATTTAAAAAATCCTGAGCCGCTTCGACAATTCCGTAAAATGAAGTTTCGGCAGTATTTGGAATATAAGAAAAAACGGTATTGTCGGTATCGCTATCGATAGCTTCTAAAACTGCTGGTAAAATTAATTTTCCAAGGTTTTTACGTTCTTGGTATATTTCAGCATCGCTTCCTCTTGAAAAATAAATTCTTTCGAATGAACACGCTTTTTTTATAGTTGGAACTATGATTTCTTCTTCAGTTATTTTGCCATTTTTCTTAATAATCAAAGCGTTTCCTGGTGTCAATTCTTGAACTTTTTCAAAGTCGACATTAAAAACCGTTTGAATTACTGGGCGTTCAGAAGCAACAACTACAATTTCATCGTCTTGATAAAAATAGGCAGGGCGAATTCCAGCAGGATCTCTAAATACAAATGCGTCTCCATGTCCTAATAAACCGGCCATTGCGTAACCACCATCCCAACCTTTAGAGGCACGACGAAGGATTTTTGAGATTTCTAATTTTTCAGCAATTACGGGTGACGCTTCTCTTTTAGTCAATCCATTATTTTTACATTCTAGGTATAAATCGGTTACTTCATCATCTAGGAAATGTCCGATTTTTTCCATAATTGTTACGGTATCGGCCATCTCTTTTGGGTGTTGCCCCAATTCAATTAAGCTAGAGAAAAGCTCTTTAACATTAGTCATATTGAAATTTCCCGCTACAATTAAGTTACGATGCATCCAATTATTCTGACGTAAAAACGGGTGAACACTTTCGATACTGTTTTTTCCAAAAGTTCCGTAACGAACGTGTCCTAAAAATACTTCTCCTATGTAGGGAATATTCTTTTTTTGAAGTGATACATTATCGGTATATTCTGGATGGGACGCCATTTCATCATTAATTCGATCATTTATTTGTGAAAACACATCTTGAATGGCTTGAGGATCGTTCGATCGAACCCTACTAATGTATCTTTCGCCAGGTTCCATATCTAATTTTATGCTTGCAAAACCAGCTCCATCTTGACCACGGTTGTGCTGTTTTTCCATTAAGAGATACATTTTTTGAATGCCATAAAAAGCTGTTCCGTATTTCTCCTTGTAAAATTCAAGCGGTTTTAAAAGTCTTAAAAATGCTATTCCACATTCGTGTTGTAACGCGTCGCTCATTGTAGTTGTAGTTGTTCCTCACCGCAACCCTCTCCAAAGGAGAGGGAGAAATGAGAGTATATAGTTAGTAATTATTTTTTAATATCATAGATGATTCTATATAAAAAAAGCCCCGAAATTTCGAGGCATAATTTTATTGTATTTCTATATCAAATTGTGTTAATGATTTGAATTGTTGCAATCTGGCATTTACTTCATCGCTTTTAAGCCCCACCATTCTTTCTGTTCCGAATTTTTCTACACAAAAGGAAGCTAAATTGGAACCGTAGATAATGGCACTTTTCATATTTTCAAAAGTCACATTTTCACTTTGAGTTATAAATCCTGCAAATCCACCAGCAAATGTGTCACCTGCCCCTGTAGGATCAAAAACTTCTTCTAAAGGTAAAGCTGGCGCAAAGAAAACGTCTTTATTATGAAATAATAAAGCTCCGTGTTCTCCTTTTTTAATCACAACATATTTAGGCCCCATTGTATGAATTTTTGCCGCAGCTTTCACTAATGAATATTCTCCTGACAATTGACGTGCTTCTTCATCATTAATGGTGATTACATCCACTCTTTTGATCACGCTTAATAATTCTTCCAAAGCACAATCCATCCAGAAATTCATGGTATCCAATACGACCAATTTAGGTTTTTCTTCCATTTGGTCTAAAACGCTGCTTTGAACCAATGGATGTAAATTCCCTAGCATAACTACGTCAGCATTTTTAAAATTCTGAGGTACTTTTGGTTGGAAATCTGCCAATACATTTAATTGAGTGTCAAGTGTATCTCTTGAATTTAAGTCGTTGTGATAACGGCCACTCCAAAAGAATGTTTTTCCACCTTTAACTACTTCAAGTCCTGAAATGTCAATATTTCTATCGGTTAATAAATCTAAATATTCTTGAGGGAAATCGTCGCCAACAACAGAAACTATTGCAGATTGTAGGTTAAAATGAGAAGCGGAAAGTCCAATATAGGTTCCGGCACCGCCTAAAATTTTATCTGTTTTTCCAAATGGTGTTTCAATAGCGTCGAAAGCAACCGTTCCAACAATCAATAATTTATTCATGTTTTGTTATTGCGAGATTTGAAGAAAACTCTAATTAAGGAGCAAAGATAAGTTTTTTGTTGCAGAGTTGCAAAGGGAGTTGATCACAATATTTAGAAAAGTTTGTCGTCTTCTTTTTCGTAAAAAGTGTCTATAGAAAGTGTATTTTGATTTGATGCCATAACAGCCAATTCATCGCAACGTTCATTTTGAGGATGATTATTATGCCCTTTAATCCATTTAAAATCAACTTGGTGTTTTCGGAATACAACTAGAAATCGTTTCCACAAATCGGGATTTTTCTTGCCAACGTATCCTTTTTTCTCCCAACCAAAAACCCATTTTTTCAAAACAGAATCAACCACATATTTAGAATCTGAAACTACTAAGACTTTCGTGTTTTCGGTTTTTAATTTTTCAAGACCTGCAATTACTGCCAACAATTCCATCCTATTATTAGTAGTATGCCTAAATCCCTCGAAAAATTCCTTACGATAGGGTTTTCCAACCCATTCCATCACAATCCCATAACCTCCAGGGCCAGGATTGCCTTTTGCGGCACCATCGGTATAAATATGTACTTGGTGTTCCATTTAGGATTTAGGATTTTTGGTTTAAGATATTTTCTATAATAATTGGAAAATGGATTTGTTCAAGTTCGTGAATTTTATCAGCAACTTCTTCTGACGATTCTGTTCCAGATAAACTTACGCTTTTTTGAAAAATGATATTTCCTTCATCGTAATTTTCATTTACATAATGAATTGTAATTCCTGTTTCTGACTCTTTATTTTCAACTACAGCGCGGTGAACATGCATTCCATACATTCCTTTTCCTCCATATTTTGGCAAAAGTGCTGGATGAATATTAATTATTTTATTTGGAAATGCTTCAATACAATTGTTTGGAAATTTTAATAAAAACCCCGCTAATATGATTAAATCGGGTTGAATTTCTTTTAAATCATTCAGTAAAACATCCGAATTTAAGTCGTCTTTGGAGATAATTTTTGTTGGGACAGATAAATTTTGAGCTTTTTCTAGCACTTTTGCATTAACATTATTCGAAAAAATATGAAATTGAAATGATTTTGAGGAGTTATTAAAGTGAAGCACAATGTTTTGGGCATTTGTCCCCGAACCAGAAGCAAAAATCACTATTTTTTTCATGTTGTACTGTTTAATTTGACACAAAAAAAAGAATAAAAAACGATAAATAATAGAAAATTAGCGTCTTTATTAAAATATTTTTTTAATTTCGCCCCTTATTTATTAACTAATGCGTGGAATTAAAATAAAGTTTTTTATTTTTGCCATCAATTAAATTTTAAAATTAAAGATTATGTCAGACATTGCATCAAGAGTAAAAGCGATTATCGTAGACAAATTAGGCGTTGACGAAAACGAAGTTGTAACCGAAGCAAGCTTCACTAATGATTTAGGAGCAGATTCTTTAGATACAGTTGAGCTAATTATGGAATTTGAAAAAGAATTCGATATTCAGATCCCAGACGATCAAGCAGAAAACATTGCTACTGTAGGTCAAGCTATTTCTTATATTGAAGAAGCTAAAAAATAAAAAATTACACCCGTAATCTAATCCATTTCGGGTGTTTTTGTTTTTAATTAAAAATTCAGATTGTTTGTTCAATCCTAAATAATATTATTGTAATACCTATGTCTTTTTTATGATTTTTACATAGAAGAAAGCATAGGTATTTTTTTAATTTATAACTATTATTATACTATGGAATTAAGGCGAGTTGTAGTAACAGGCTTAGGTGCACTTACTCCTATTGGAAATACAGTGGAAGAATATTGGAACGGTTTAATTAACGGAGTTAGTGGTGCTGCGCCAATAACGTATTTTGACGCTTCAAAATTCAAAACTCAATTTGCTTGCGAGTTGAAAAATTTTAATGTTGAAGATTTTATCGACAGGAAAGAAGCTCGTAAAATGGACCGTTATACTCAATATGCTGTGGTTGCTGCTGACGAAGCGGTTAAAGATGCCAACTTCGATTTAACTACTTTAGATAAAGATAGAATTGGTGTAATTTGGGGTTCAGGAATTGGAGGATTAGAAACTTTTCAAATTGAAATGTTAGAATTTGCCAAAGGCGATGGAACTCCTAGATTCAATCCGTTTTTTATTCCTAAGATGATTTCTGATATTGCTTGTGGTCATATTTCTATTAAGTATGGTTTCAGAGGTCCTAATTTCGCAACTGTTTCAGCGTGTGCCTCTTCTACAAATGCAATTATCGATGCTTTCAATTATATTCGTTTAGGTCATGCCGATGCAATGATAACTGGTGGTTCTGAAGCTGCCGTTAGTATTGCTGGAATGGGAGGTTTTAACGCAATGCACGCTTTATCAACCAGGAATGATGATCCAAAAACCGCTTCTCGTCCAATGGACAAAGACCGTGATGGATTTGTTTTAGGTGAGGGTGCGGGAGCTTTAATTTTAGAAGAATACGAACATGCTATCGCTCGTGGAGCAACTATATATTGTGAAATTGGCGGAGGCGGTATGTCAGCTGATGCGCATCATATTACGGCACCTCATCCTGAAGGTTTAGGAGCTAAAAATGTAATGATTAACTGCTTGAGAGATGCTGGTTTAAAACCAACTGATGTTGATGGTGTAAACATGCACGGAACTTCAACTCCACTCGGAGATATTGCTGAAAGCAAAGCAATACTTCACGTTTTTGGCGATCATGCTTATAAAATGAATTTGAATTCTACAAAATCAATGACAGGACATTTACTTGGAGCGGCTGGAGCAGTAGAAACCATTTCATCTATCCTTTCTATTAAATACGGAATTGTTCCTCCTACAATCAATCATTTTACAGATGATGAAGGAATTGATTCAAAATTAAATTTCACCTTCAATAAAGCTCAAAAAAGAGACGTAAAAGTATTGATGAGTAATACGTTTGGTTTTGGTGGTCACAACGCTTGCGTATTGGTAAAAAAATTCGAAATTTAATTCACTTAGATGAATATTATCAAAAAAATATTTCAAAAATCCCGATCTAAAGAAGACGGGATTTTTTTTGATACTATTCAAAAAATTTTAGGTTTTCCCCCAATAAATTTAGACTTTTACAAAAAAGCATTCATTCACAGTTCCTCAAGTAAAACAGATATCGATGGCAATCCTATTAATTATGAACGACTAGAATTTCTTGGAGATTCTATGTTAAACTCAATCATTGCAGCGTTTTTATACAATATTTCTCCTTCTGGAGATGAAGGTTATTTGACAAAAATGCGTTCGAAAATTGTAAGTCGAGAACATTTAAATGAACTCGGTAGAGATCTAAATTTGTTACAATTTTTAGATAGTAAAGTCCCATCACAACATTTTGGCGAAAATATTCACGGCAACCTTTTTGAAGCGTTAGTTGGCGCAATATATTTAGATCAAGGGTATTCCTATTGTGAAAAATTCATCGAAAAACGAGTGATTATTCCTTATGTAGATATTTCAAAATTGGAAGGGAAAATTATCAGCTATAAAAGCTTGCTTATAGAATGGTGTCAAAAAGAGAAAAAGACATTTCATTTTGATACTTTTGAAGACAACGATTCCAATGGAGAACGCCTTTTTGGAGTTAAATTCAGTATCGATAATAAAGTGATTGCAAAAGCAAGAGCAGCTTCTAAAAAGAAAGCAGAAGAAAAAGCATCACAAAGGGCTTATTTTGCATTTCAAGATAAAATTGATAAAAAATAATACGTTATTTTATGAAATCTACAACGATTTCGTTAGTAAAATAAAGGAAACATATCCATTTAGTAACTTTTTAATTACTTAGAAATAGTATATTTACACCATTATTTAAACGAATATGGCAATTCATAAATTACATATCGATGAATTTGATGAAGTTGATTATGAACTCATTGCAATTCACACTTCTTTAGAAGATTATCGATTGGCTTATTTTTTGAATAAAAAACTGCCTATATTATTAAGTAAAAGCAAAAATGAAATTCAGATAAATATTAAAGAAGGAGTTACTTTTTTTTCGAGATTTATTTATGAAAATACCAACTCCGATTGTTGTTGGAGTTTGGTTCAAAATAAAAACGAGGTAACGACTTTAAAAACCAATAATAATCAGAATTTGTTTGGCGAATCTAGTTTTGAAGTAGCTACAAAAGCGTTCCTTTTACCAGAATTGAAAAAGGTAGATTACTTCTTAAAAATTGAAAATAGTGATTCTGAAATCGAAAAAATAATTGCATCAATGAATACGATTTCTAAAATAGCAACCGTTTATTCTGTTGATTCAAATAGTATAAAGTCAAAAAATAATTTAATTTTTTAATATAAAAATGACAACAAACAAAAAAACTAAAATTGTAGCAACATTAGGACCTGCTTGTAGCACTAAAGAAGTCTTGAAAGCAATGATTGAGGCAGGAGTGAATGTTTTTAGAGTGAATTTTTCCCACGCCGATTACACTGATGTTAAAGCAAAAATAGATTTAATTAGAAGTATCAACGAAGAATTTGGTTACACCGCAGCAATTTTAGGTGATTTACAAGGGCCAAAACTACGTGTTGGGGTCATGAATGAGGAAGTAATTGTAAATCCTGGGGATATTATTACTTTTCAAACTTCTGAAGATGTTCCTGGGACTAAGGAGCGCGTTTACATGAACTATAAAGAGTTTCCAAACGATGTAAATCCTGGTGAAAACATCTTACTTGATGATGGAAAATTGATGTTTGAAGTGGTTGCTACCAATAAAACTACAGAAGTCGTTGCTAAAGTAATTCAAGGCGGCCCTTTGAAATCTAAAAAAGGGGTAAATCTTCCAAATACTAAAGTTTCATTACCTGCATTAACAGAAAAAGATGTTCGAGATGCCCTATTTGCAATTGAACAAAAAGTAGATTGGATTGCGCTTTCTTTTGTAAGAACTTCTGAAGATTTAGTAGAATTACAAGAACTAATTTCAAAACATTCTCAGCATAAAATTCCAATAATAGCTAAAATTGAAAAACCGGAAGGTGTTGCCAATATTGATTCAATTATTGCACATTGTGATGGTTTAATGGTGGCTCGTGGTGATCTAGGTGTTGAAGTTCCTGCGCACGAAGTTCCATTAATTCAGAAAAAATTAGTTAATAAAGCCAAAACAGCAAGAATTCCAGTAATTATCGCTACGCAAATGATGGAAACGATGATTACAAGCCTAACGCCAACAAGAGCTGAGGTGAACGACGTTGCCAACTCAGTGATGGACGGTGCCGATGCTGTAATGCTTTCTGGAGAAACTTCTGTAGGAAATTATCCGGTGCAAGTTATCCAACAAATGACTCAAATTATTGAAGCTGTTGAAGATTCACCGCTTATCCAAGTTCCTCAAAATACCCCACAAATCAAAACCAACCGTTTTATTACTAAAACCATTTGCCAGCACGCAGCTACTATGGCCAATGCTATTAAAGCCAAAGCGATTTGTACTTTGACAAATAGTGGTTATACCGCTTTTCAAATTTCGGCATGGCGACCACAAGCGGATATTTTGGTATTTACATCAAATAAAGTGATTTTAACGCAGTTGAATTTAATTTGGGGAGTGAAAACTTTTTACTACGATAAATTTGTAAGTACAGATGATACCATTATCGATATTAACAAAATTGCTGCCGAAAAAGGATTGGTAACTACAGGCGATATGCTAATTAATTTGGCTGCAATGCCAATTGCAAATAAAGGAATGGTAAACACTTTGAGAATTACCGAAATTGAGTAAATCTTAATTTATTTTATAAAAAAAGGGCTGGATAATTTCCAGCCCTTTTTGTTTTGGAGGTTAATTTAAGAGTTCGATATTAAAATTAATTTTAGCATTTAAAGCCTTAAAAACTTTCAATATAGTTTCAAATCTTGCGTCTGTTAAGCTATTTTCAATTTTTGAAATTTGAGCTTTTTTAACACCAACTAATTGTCCTAATTCCTCTTGAGTCAAATTTCTATTTTTTCTAATTTGCTTGATTTTTTGACCAATAAGTTCTAATTTCAATTCATTTTCAAAGGCATCTCTATTTTGAGTTCCTTTAGTGCCAACGAATTTATCTGTTACCTCATCTAAACTATACGTTTTCATAATTTCATTTTTTTTTGTTAAAATACTTTATTCTCAATGCTTCCGCTTTTTCAATTTCCGTATTTGGGGTTTTACCCGTCTTCTTTAATAATCCATTTGTAGAAATTACGATTGTATCTTTTTTATCAGATTTATCCCAAAATGCGAATAACCTAATGTATTGTTTATTGTATAAAGTTCTGAATTCCCAAATTTCACCCTTTAGTTTTTTAAATAATTCGGCATCATTAACACTTCTTGATTTCCAAATAGTATAAAGGACTTTCTCCCTTGATTTAGAATCTAAACTTTCTAAAAATTCTATGGCTGGTTCGAGAAATTCAACATTGAATTTATATTGCATTGATTGGCTTTTAATTTAATAGTAGCAAAAGTAAAGGTTTCCTTTTTAGGAAACAAATATTAAATAAAATAATTTTAGTTTGTATTAAATGCGATTAGCGAGATGCTAGCGCAAGAATGAATCTTAATTAAAATATCTTATTTCAATTTATCCAATTCTGCTTCCATTTTATCTAAATTATCAGATAAATTATTTTTTGTTTCTACCCATTTCTCAGCTTCTTTTTTCCAAAATGCAAATTTCTCTTTGTCTTTAATTTTAAAATACTCATAAGCTAAATTATGTGCTGTTTCTTGCAAATAATTTTTTTCTGAACAGGTTACAACCATTTTGTCAAAAGTCACTTTGGCTTTATCAAAATGTTTAGATTTTGTATTGGTGTAAGCTAATTCTTTTAAGGTGTAACAATCTTTTGGATTAGCAATTAGTTCTTTTTGTAACGCTGATTCAGCTTTATCAAAATCACCCAAAGCATTATAAGAAAAAGCAAGTTCCGTTTGTAAACCTTTAAAATTTGGATTTATTTTATCCGCTTTTTCTAAATAGGTTAAGGCAATTTCGCTTTCTTGATAGCCATTATAAATATATCCCCAACGGTATAAATGTTCAACTGAATTTACGTCACCTTTATAGAATTTCATCCAGCTTGGTTCTTTTTCAATAGTAAGTTCTTTAAACTTATCTTCAGGAATTTCTGCCAAAGCTATTCTGTTAGGAACTAATCTTTGCTTTTGTGAAATCGGTTCTTCTTTTATTCTAATAAATTTACCATTTTTATCAATTTTAAATTTCCCTTCATAATTAAAAGTTAAACCAGCTTGAGAATCGATGTAAATAAATCCAAAAGTGTAAATACTATCTTTATCGATTTGGCGGACAATCCATTTATTTTCACATTGGACATTTCTTTTGTCAAATTTCAGAATGTTTTGCGCATTTAAATTGGTAGTAATTAAAGTAATCAATAGTAGTAAATATTTCATAATGGTTATTTTTAATTAAATGTGAATGTAAGTTAATTATTCCACGATTTCACATAATAAAATAAAACCCTAAAATTCTTCTACCAATGTACTATCAACTTGAATTGTGTCTTTGACTTCAAACTTTAAAAAGGAACGCGCATTTCCAGTAATTGCCATCGGAATATGTTGGCCAATGGTGTCATCGGGCATAATTAATCCGCGGCGTAGCATTAAATTACTAATGAAGGTTTGCTTTTTGTTTTCATTGGCTTTAAGGAATCCATCTGGGTTAAATTCATACATGAATTTTTTAGGTTTTGGAACTATCGAAGCCAGAAACAAACATTCTTTCAAAGTTAAATCAGCCGGTTTTTTACTGAAATAAAAATTGGCCGCTTCCCCTATTCCATATACATTTGGACCCCATTCTATCACGTTGAAATACACTTCAAGCATTCGCTGTTTGCTAGAAATATGGTTGTTTTCTAATATGTAAACCAATAAAATTTCTTCCAATTTTCGGGACAATGTTTTTTCACGAGTTAGAAATACATTTTTCACTAATTGCATGCTTATGGTACTGGCGCCTCGGGAGAATTTCTTGGTTTTAAGATTCTTGATAATCGATTGTTTGAAAGCATCGTTAATGAAGCCTCTGTGGGAGAAAAATGAAGGGTCTTCACAGGTTAAAACCGCCTTTTGTAAATACGGTGAAATTTGATCTATCGGGGTGTAATTTGGATTGGAAGGGCCAACAAGAATTGGTCGCTGTGGCACTCCGTTTTCAATCGCTCGATAGGTAAATTCTGAATTTAATTTGGATAAATTGGCTTCTCCGTATTTCAATATTCTTAGATTTTCCTTGGTCAATTTACTTTCGAAAACCAATTGGTTTGGTTTGTGTTTAACAAATTTATAATCCAATTTATATTCGAAATTCCCTTGAGTTTCCATTCCCTCAAAATGTGAAAATAAGCCTTTAGGCAAAGACGTGATAAACTGCTGCGCTTTCATTTTTGGAATGGCAACTCGAAGTTTGTAAACAGTGTCTTCCTCAGTGCTGTACTCCGCAAAAGGATGCATTTTTACCTCGTTCATTTGAATGGTAGAACTACTATCTATGGCCATGAAATGTTCGCCAAAAAGAAAATGATAATCGAAAAGTGCCTTTTTTACTACCACTTCTTTTGATGCAATTTTAGGATGACTAAGGGTTAAATTGGCAATCGATGAAAACCCGTCAATGTGCAATTCACCGCTTTCCATTTCTATTTTTGCAATATTCAAATGGATGCTGTCGAAGCTGGAAAGCAAACCGAAACGCTCGTTTAAATAAGGAACAATAATTTTAGAATGGTCGCTATTGAAAAACTTTAAATCGGCAGTTTTATCTCTTGGGTTTGCCGTTCCTTTAATGTTCCATTTTTGAGTAAAAGAATTGGTTTTCACATCAATTGTTGTGGAAAGAACCTCATCCTGTAATTGCAATTGGTTCATGGTTAAAGCTACTTTTCTTCCCCTATCGTCCATTCGGAAAGACAGGTTTTCAAGCTGCATTTCTGTTGGAATTAAATTCAATACTCTAGAAAGTAATCGATAGGCAGATTTAGCATAATTGCTATTTTCGGAAGGAGAATTATCTTCTTTATTGCGTTTTAGAAAAGCATCAAAATTGCGACCGTTTTTGTTTTTTACCAATTGGATAAAACCATTTTTCATTTCTAATTTTTCCAATTGGATGGTTCCAAATAATAACTTGAACAGGTTAATTTTGGTATTCACTTTTTCAACAGAAAAAAGAGTGTCGGCATTATTCGGAACTACATTTATTTTTTGAAATTGAACCGCAGAAATTCCATCAAAATTTGCCTTTTCGATGGTTAATTTGGTATCATAATCGTTAGCCATTTTATTTTCAATTTTGGCAATTGCTGTTTGCAATAATGAATCTCTAAATACAAATAGCAGAACGATACAAATTGTGATTATTACGGCAAATATCTTTAAAAAAAGTACGGCTTTTTGTTTTCTATTTCTCATGATTATCCGAATAATTCGCTTACAATATCTTCAATTTTGGCTACTAATCTAATTTTTATAAAGGTGTTTTTAAGCGCAATTTTATTGTATTTGGATACAAATATGGTTGAAAAACCTAACTTTTCGGCTTCCTGAATTCGTTGTTCAATTCGGTTTACAGGGCGAATTTCTCCCGAAAGTCCAACTTCACCCGCAAAACAAAAATCTTTTTCGATAGCAATATCTTCATTAGAAGATAAAATGGCGGCAACCACAGCAAGATCAATTGCAGGATCATCAACCGAAAGTCCGCCGGTAACATTTAGAAAAACATCTTTCGAGCCCAAATGAAAACCTGCTCTTTTTTCTAGAACAGCCAATATCATGTTCAGTCTTTTGGCATTGTAACCCGTAGTACTTCGTTGCGGAGTTCCATAAACGGCGCTGCTCACCAACGCTTGAATTTCAATCATCAAGGGGCGCATTCCTTCCAAAGTAGTTGCAATTGCAGTTCCCGATAAAGTCGCATCATTATGAGAAATCAATATTTCTGATGGATTGGCCACTTCGCGCAAACCCGTTCCTTGCATTTCATAAATTCCAATTTCAGCGGTGGAACCAAACCTGTTTTTTAGAGAACGTAATATTCTATAGACGTGATTTCTATCGCCTTCAAATTGTAAAACGGTATCCACCATGTGTTCCAAAATTTTCGGCCCGGCGATATTTCCATCTTTGGTAATATGACCTATTAAAATTACAGGGACATTTGTTTCTTTAGCAAATTTTATCAATTCGGCGGTAGTTTCACGAATTTGAGAAATACTTCCCGCCGCCGATTCAATATAATCGGTATGTAGCGTTTGAATGGAATCGATAATTACGATTTCAGGTTGGATTTCCTCAATTTGACGGAAAATATTTTGTGTTTTTGTTTCAGTAAGAATGTAACAATTATCACCGTTTGGTGTAATTCTTTCGGCCCGCATTTTAATTTGTTTCTGACTTTCTTCACCCGAAACATAAAGCGTTTTATAAGGTAATTTTAATGATATTTGTAATAACAATGTGCTTTTTCCAATCCCTGGTTCTCCTCCTAAAAGTATTAAAGAACCCGGAACAATTCCGCCTCCCAATACTCTGTTTAATTCGTTGTCACAAGTATCCATTCGGATTTCTAGTGTAGAATCAATTTCTTTAATTTTAAGAGGCTTTGCGGCTTTTTTAACTTCTGAAGTAGAAGGTTTCCATGCTACTTTTTCTTCTTTTTGGATAATTTCTTCTACAATAGTATTCCATTCTTTGCAGGCATTACATTGCCCCTGCCATTTCGAATATTGAGAGCCACAACTTTGACAAAAAAAAGAGGTTTTAACTTTAGTCATATTTAAGGTTTTGAATCTGACGGTGCTGGTTGAACTGGAGTTTTGGCGTTTTTCATTTCCTCCATTTTATCATACATCAAATTTTGTGTTAGATTCCCTATTTCTTCTCTTTCATAAGCTGCTTGATAGTACTTTCGAGCTTTTAGAAATTCTCCAGTATATTCATACATTAGCGCTAATTCGTAATTTCCAAGCATACTTTTTGGATATTGTTTTTCTGCTAAATTTGAGAGTTCACCAAATTCATCGTACGCTTTATTTTTAATAATTGCAGCTTCAATTGCTTTAAAATCATTGAAACGAATTCGGGTTTTTAAAGCTAATAATTTTTCTATGGTTTCGTATTTTTTATTTAAATAATCTACGTATCCAGATGGCAATACCGCAATTTTTTCATTGTATTCATTGATAGAAATAGGCTGATAAATTCCAAAAATATGATACAATGCATTTGGAATCGCATGTAAAACTAAAGAATAATGGGATGCATTTGGGAAATTGTCAAAATGATAAAATAAATTAGGTTTTTTTATTTCTGATGCAAGAGAATCCAATTGAATTATTCGGTCTTTATTAGATTTTAAATCTCCCCCAGCGGTTGCCTGATAATAAAATAACGGTTGATTTAATGCTGCAAGTCTTTCAGGGATAGTTTCTTCCATTGAAACTGGAAATTTAGGACTTAAAGAAATATAGGCATTAAAAAGGAGTTGGTCTTTATACAAATAGAAGTTTAAAAACCCTGCTGTTACATCATGACCAGCAATAATTTTAAAAGGAGCAATTCTATAACTTTTCTCTAAAAAAGGCATTAATTCTTGACTAATAAATTCATAGAAAAGTTCCCCTTTTGCATCTGGCAATCCTGATTCTGGATCTACACCGCAATCCGTATATCGCTCGTCTTTTTGATTTTGAGAAATTCCTACAATAATTACTTCTGGAATATCATCCCAATAGGCTCCATATTTAAGGGCTCCATGAAAAGGATCAAATAAATAATCGCCATCTAATAATAGTAAAATTGGATATTTTTTGGTTTTATTCGTCCCATAAGATTCCGGTAACGAAATGGTAAATTCTCTGTCTTCTTTTAATTTTTGCGAGAAAATAGTGTCTTTAGATGTTTGCGAAAAAGTGATTATTGGATAACTAAAAATAAAAAAAATAAGGACTTTTCTCATAGTTTATAGCGTTTTGTGAATATGTTATGCCTACAAAAAGGCATAGCAATATAATAATTTATTTGCTTCTATTCAATATTGGAAGAAGTAAAAATGAAAGTGCTCCTAAAAACACTAATAATAGCATTTGAGAAGTCCAAATTATCCATCCAAAAGCACTTCCAGCAGTTTCGGAAATATTGTAAAAAAGTAAAATTTTAGCCATTAAAAAAGGATACGATCCAAAACCGCTATTGGTAAATGCAATTGCAACACTACCAACAATAAAAGAAGTAATAACGGCGCCTAACGGAAGAGTGCTTGTTTCAGAAATAACTAATAAACCAATGTAAAACATGTAAATATAGGAAAACCAAATAAAAATAGTGTGCCCTAAATACGACCATTTTTTTTCCATATGAAGTATGCTAACTAATCCTTCTTTTAGTCCAGATATTTTCTCTTTTAATTTTAAAATAAATTTCAATTTAGAATACAGATAAATTAAAATAAAAGCAATGAAAAGCACCAAACCAATTACCAATAATAGTATTAACTTCTGTAAAGGAATTTTATCTAAAACAAAGGTTTTCAAAACATCATATTGAACAAAAAAGGCAACAATTATTAGCCCTAACAAAATTATCATATCAACAATTCTCTCTGCTATAATTGACCCAAAGCTCTTATCAAACGGAACATTATTGTATTTTTTTAAAACCAATGCTCTAGAAATTTCTCCAGATCGAGGAACGGTCATGTTCATTAAATAACCTATCGAAACGGCCATAAAATTATTGGCAAATGAAGTTTTATACCCCATTTGATCCAATACATATTTCCATCTGTAGGCTCGAGATACGCTGCCTAAAAAAGCGATAAAGATGGAAAAATTAAGGTAATAATAATTGGCGTTTTTAAAATGCTTTTTTATCTCCTCGATATCTTTTTCAGAAAATTGATTGTAGGAATAGTAAATTAGAAAAATTCCCAAAAAAAGCGGGAGTAAAATAGACAGCCATTTACCAATTTTTGCTTTCAAAATCTAGGTTAAAGAATTGTCATTTTCATTAGGAAAAACTAAAGCTGGCTTAAAGGTTTTAGCTTCTTCAAAATCCATTGTGCCGTATGAAATGATAATGATGATATCTCCTTTTTGTACTTTTCTAGCGGCTGGACCATTTAAGGTAATTTCACCTGAATTTCTGTTTCCTTTTATAACATAGGTTTCAAGACGTTCTCCATTGTTAATGTTTACAATTGATACTTTTTCACCTTCAATTAGGTTTGAGGCTTCCATTAAAGCTTCGTCAATAGTAATACTTCCGATATAATTTAAATCGGCTCCCGTTACTTTTACACGGTGTATTTTAGATTTTACAACTTGGATTTGCATGGGGCAAAGATAATTAATTTAATGAAATGGTATCTATCAATCGGATATTGTTAACAAAAACTGCAATAAAGGCGCGGTATTTTTGGTTAGGATTTTTAGTTTCACTGGTCAACAAAGTAGTTTCATCGGCAATTTCGAAATAATCCAATTTAAAATCGGGTTGGTTTTCAAAAACATGGTTCACCCAAAGTGCTATTTCCGACAATGATTCTGATGAAAATTTATGTTTGACTTCCAATAAAGTTTTGTAGATAATTGCAGCTGCATTTCTATCATTTGGCGAAAGCCTTTCATTTCTAGAGCTCATTGCAAGTCCGTTTACTTCTCTAAAAATGGTGCATTCGACTATATTTATCGAGAAATTTTCTTTTTCAACTAATTTTTTGATGATTTGTAACTGTTGGAAATCTTTTTCACCAAAATAGGCATTGGTAGGTTTAACTATTTCGAATAATCTTTTTACAATTGTTCCAACTCCTTCAAAATGTCCAGGTCTAAATTTGCCTTCCATTTGATTTTCTAATCCATCAAAATAAAAAGATTTAGCCGTTGTATTTCCTTCATAAATATCGTCAACTGTTGGCGCATAAACAATTACATTGTTACTTATAGTTTGAAGTTTTGCAATATCGCTTTCTAAATTTCGAGGATATTTTTCTAAATCTTCGGGATTGTTAAATTGGGTTGGATTGACAAAAATACTCACAATAGTTAGTTCGTTATTTTGCAACGACATTTCTACTAGCGATAAATGACCTTGGTGTAAAGCGCCCATTGTAGGAACAAAACCAAGGGTCGTTTTTGAATTGGAAATTACTTTTAAATGCTCTATTAAAGCTAGTTGTGTCTCGAAAAGGAGCATGATGTTTTATTGAAATATTGTGCAAACTTAAGATTTTAGTTATTAACTGCATAAATTTTTGTAAATTTGCATGTTTTTTATTTACAAAAGTAATACTGAATTTTAATATGGAAGATAAGAGGATATTGTATGTATCATCTGAAGTAGTGCCCTACTTAGCTGAAAACGAGGTTTCTCTAATGTCTTACGACGTGCCAAAAATGGTAAACGATCAAGGCGGACAGATTAGAATTTTCATGCCTAGATATGGTAATATTAATGAGAGAAGACATCAATTGCACGAAGTAATTAGATTGTCGGGGATGAATTTAGTGGTTAATGATTTGGATATGCCTTTAATAATTAAGGTAGCATCTATTCCTAAAGAGAGAATTCAGGTTTATTTTATCGATAACGATGAATATTTTAAACGTAAAGCTACTTTTACAGATGAGGAAGGTACTTTATTTCCAGATAACGATGAGCGCGCCATATTTTTTGCAAAAGGTGTAGTTGAAACGGTTAAAAAGTTAAATTGGGTTCCCGATATTATCCATGTACACGGATGGATGGCTGCAATGTTACCTATCTATTTAAAACATTATTATAAAGATGAAGCTTTATTTTCTGAAACCAAAATCATTACTTCGGTTTACAGTCAGTCGTTTGAAGGTAGTTTAAACCTTGAAATGATTAACAAAGTTAAATTTGATGGCGTTCCTGAAGCTTCGATTTCAAATTTAGAAACGCCTGATTATGAAAATATTATCTTGGCAACGCTAAATCATTCTGATGGAATAATAATTGCTTCGGAAAACCTGTCTCCAAGTTTAACAAAATTTATAGAAACTTCAGAAAAACCTTTTTTACCTTTCACCTCGAAAGATAAATTCGCCGAAGTATACACTAACTTCTATAAGAATTTAGTTTAATAATATTATTTTAAAATATATATGCAAAATAAATCCATTTATAAATTACTTATTTTAGTTAGTATCGTTGCTTTTTTTACCGCTTGCGACAAAGATTTTAATGAAATCGGATCGGACGTAATAGGAGATGATCATTTTGGACTAATTAAAGATGATACCAAAACCATCTTAGCTTATAACACCTCATTAGGTCAAGTTGAAACAAGCAATCAACCGATAAATTCTTTAGGATACTATAATAATCCATTCTTTGGAAAAACGAAAGGGAGTGTGGTCTTTCAAGTTTTATTAGATACTGTAAATCAAACTATTGGAACCAATCCTATAGTTACAAAAGTAGAGCTTTCATTGCCTTACTTTAGTCGTTTAATTTCTAAAGACGCTACCACGGGTGATAGCACTTATGAATTAGATTCTATTCAAGGATTTAGTGTTGTAAATGATAAAAAAGTATTTAATAAGTTTAAATTAAGCGTTTACGAAAATAATTACACTTTACGAGATCTTGACGCATCGCTTAACTTTTTAGATGTTCAACGATATTATTCAGGTGAAACTGCCATTTTTGATGCCTATAAAAATCCTGTTCGTTTAAATGACGATGCTGATTTAGCTCAAAATGAAGAATTTATGTATAGTTCTGCAGAAATTAAAACCTATAAAACCGTAGACGGCGTTCAAGTTGTTGATACAAGATCGGCACCCGGAATGCGATTAAAACTAAGAAATAACTTCTTTCAAGATAAATTGTTTGGAGCTGCAGCTACTGGGAAATTTTTTAATAACTCCATATTTAAAGACTATTTTCGAGGATTGTATTTTAAAGCTGATGCATCAAATAGCTCCCTTAACCAAGGAACTATGGCTTTGTTAAACTTTAAACAAGCAAAAATAATTGTTACCTATACTGTAGAAGTAACTAGTTCAACTGGAGTTACTAGAAAAGAAAAGAAATTTGGAATTAGTTTAGGAGGAAATTCGGTGAATTTATTAGAAAATGATTATTCCTCAGGATACACTTCTGGAATGGCGTCCAATTCCAATGCAACTACTGGAGCCTATAACTTGTTTCCGAAAGGCGGCGAAGGGTCAATGGCAATAATTAAACTTTTCGGCGATCTTGATGTTAAGGGTTGGAATAATACAACAGGGGCATTTGTTACTGGTCCTAATCAAATTCCTGACGAATTGGAAGATTTGAGACATCCTGCTGACAAAAAGAAATTATTAGTTAACGATGCCAATATTACTTTTTATATCGATAAAGACAAAATGACCGGGGCATTAGAGCCAAACAGAATTTATCTGTATGATTTAAATAATCATCGTCCTATACTAGATTATTATGTCGATTATTCAGTTGCCTCAATTTCTAAAAATAATAAATATGTTCATGGTGGAATTATAGAAAAAACCGCTGCGACATCTTCATATGATAAACGAGGTATAAAATATAAAATCCGACTTACCAATCACATGATGAATTTAATCAGCAACGATTCAACCAATGTTAGATTAGGATTAGTAGTTACAGAATCTATTGGTTTTACTTCCAATGCTAAGCTTAAAAATTCAGTGCCAGTAGCAAATCCGTTTAATAAATATCCATCGGCAGCCGTATTTAATCCTCTTGGAACCGTTTTATTTGGAAACAATATTCCAGTAACTGATCCTAATTATGCCAAGAGATTAAAACTGGAAATATACTATACTAAACCTGATTAATAACACTACCAAAATAAAAACATATGTGCGGAATTGTAGGTTATATTGGACATAGAGAAGCCTTTCCTATTGTAATCAAAGGATTAAAAAGACTGGAATATAGAGGATACGATAGCGCTGGAGTAATGCTTTTTGATGGAAAAAATCTAAAAGTGTGTAAAACAAAAGGTAAAGTTTCTGATTTAGAAGAGCTGTGTACAACTAATATCACTACTAATGGTACAATTGGAATGGGACACACTCGATGGGCAACTCACGGGGTTCCAAACGATGTGAATTCTCATCCACATGTTTCAAATTCAGGTAACCTCGTAATTATTCATAATGGAATTATTGAAAACTATGCTCCTTTAAAAAAAGAGCTAATTAAACGAGGTTATGTTTTTCACTCAGATACCGATACTGAAGTTTTGGTAAACCTTATTGAAGACGTTCAAAAGAAAGACAATTTAAAATTAGGAAAAGCAGTTCAAATAGCCTTAAACCAGGTGGTTGGTGCTTATGCAATTTGTGTGTTTGACAAACAAAAACCTAATGAAATAATTGTGGCTCGTTTAGGAAGTCCGTTAGCAATTGGTGTGGGTGAAAACGAGTATTTTATTGCCTCTGACGCTTCGCCGTTTATTGAATATACCTCAAATGCTATTTACCTTGAGGATGAAGAAATGGCAATTGTGAGAATGGATAAACCTCTAAAAATAAGAAAAATAAAAGACGATTCTCTAGTCGATCCGTATGTTCAAGAATTGCAAATGAATTTAGAGCAAATCGAAAAAGGAGGATACGACCACTTTATGTTGAAAGAAATTTTTGAACAACCAAGTGTAATTAAAGATACGTATCGAGGACGTTTACATGCCAATTCGGGTTTGATTCAAATGGCAGGAATTGAAGATAATATCGAAAGATTCGTCAATGCAAATAGAATTCTAATTGTAGCTTGTGGAACTTCATGGCACGCAGGATTAGTTGCAGAATATGTAATTGAAGAATTTACTAGAATCCCTGTTGAAGTTGAATATGCTTCAGAATTCAGATATAGAAATCCTATTATTAATAAAGGCGATGTGGTTATAGCAATTTCTCAATCAGGAGAAACTGCCGATACTCTAGCAGCAATTAAATTAGCAAAAGAAAGAGGCGCTTTTGTATTTGGAGTTTGTAATGTAGTAGGTTCTTCTATTTCGAGAGAAACTCATGCAGGTGCTTACACTCATGCAGGGCCAGAAATTGGCGTAGCATCTACCAAAGCATTTACCACACAAATTACTGTTTTAACCATGATTGCATTGAGAATAGCAAAAGCAAAAGGAACCATGGCTAATTCTGATTTTCACAGGTACTTGCAAGAATTGGAATTAATTCCTGAAAAAGTGTTGGAGGCGCTTCAAACCAACGATAAAGCGAAAGAAATAGCTGCAACATTTAAAAACTCACACAATTGTTTGTATTTAGGTAGAGGGTATAATTTTCCAGTAGCCTTAGAAGGGGCATTAAAGTTAAAAGAGATTTCCTACATTCACGCTGAAGGATATCCAGCAGCTGAAATGAAACACGGGCCAATTGCTTTAATTGATGAACACATGCCTGTTGTAGTAATTGCTCCAAAATTGGGCCATTATGACAAAGTGGTGAGTAACATTCAAGAGATAAAATCAAGAAGTGGAAAAATAATTGCAATTGTAACCAAAGGCGATACACAAGTTCGCGATTTAGCAGATTATGTGATTGAAATTCCAGAAACTGCCGATGCATTATCCCCATTAATTACTACAATTCCTTTGCAATTATTGTCTTATCATATTGCGGTAATGAGAGATTGTAATGTTGACCAACCACGTAATTTGGCAAAATCTGTTACGGTAGAGTAAAATAGTAAAAATAAAATAAAAAAAGCGCTCAAAATTGGAGCGCTTTTTTTATTTATATTATTTAGGTGAATTTTTATGAATTTCATAATGAAATGTTAAAATTAAAAGTCTTTGTAACATAAAATTAACAGATTAAATAAAAACGATGTGAAAAATTTAAAGATTTAATTTGATTATTTGGCAAAATAAACAACGTCAATCTATTAAATTTCAAAATTATTTGGGTGTTATTTAATAATTTGAAAATAAATACTAATTTAGCTACACTAACAAACAAATTTTAAACCACAATGAAAAAACACTTACTTATTTTGACACTGTTTTTTTGCAGCATATCGTTTGCACAAAAAGTAGTTTCAGATTCAATTAAAAACAATTTACTGGACGAGGTTGTAGTCTCTGCTTCTAGAACTCCTGAAAAAGTTTTACAATCGCCAGTTACAATCGAAAGAATGGGGCTAAAAGACATTAAAAAAACAGCTTCCCCTTCTTACTACGACGGTTTAGAAAACTTGAAAGAGGTTCAAATGAATACAAGTAGTTTAACATTTAAATCAATCAACACGAGAGGATTTGCAACTGTTGCTAACGTTAGATTTATGCAATTAGTGGATGGAATGGACAACTCTTCTCCGCTACTAAACTTCGTGTTAGGAAACATGATTGGAATTTCAGAAATCGATGTTCAAAGTGTAGAATTATTACCTGGAGCGTCTTCTGCATTGTACGGATCAAATGCTTTCAATGGAATATTATTTATGAATAGTAAAAACCCATTCACTAGCGAAGGAGTAAACGGCTATGTAAAATACGGGCAAACAAGTCAACAAGCGGCAGGTGTAAATAGTTTTTCAGATTATGGCGTGAGAGTAGCTCATAAATTCAATAACTATTTTGCTGCTAAAGCAAATTTTACTTTCATGAAAGGTACTGATTGGTACGCTACCAATTATGACGACAAAACCGTTTCCGGTAGAGACAGAAGCCATTATGGTTACGATGGGATTAACGTTTATGGTGACGAGGCTGCTACTGTAATAAATGCACCAACTTTGCCAATTGATAAGGTTTCAAGAACTGGTTACAAAGAGATCGATTTAACAGACAACAAAGCTTCAAATACGAAACTGGACTTCTCTATGCATTTAAGACCTTTTGGAAATGAAAATCTAGAAGTTATCTGGCAAAGTAAATTTGGTTATGGAAATGCAGTATATCAAGGAGCTAACAGATATTACTTAAATAACTTTTTTATGCAACAACATAAATTAGAATTTAAAGGGAAAAACTTCTTCGTAAGAGGATACACTACTACTGAAGACGGTGGGGATTCTTATGACATGACTTTTACAGCCATAAATATCAATAGGCTAGCAAAATCTGATACAAACTGGTTTACAGATTACGGAACTGCCTATGCAAGATCAACTTTGTTATTAGGACAAACACCTGCACAAGCTCATGCAGCTGCTAGAAATTTTGCCGATTATAACATTTCTCCTGCAGGATTGGGATTGACTCCTAACATTGACCCAAATAATCCAAGTGCTCCTAGAGGAACTCGATTTGCTGCTGGCTCACCTGAATTCAAAGCAGCTTTTGACAAAGTAACCGCTGAAGCTGATGTGCTTTCAGGATCTAAATTAGTTGATAACTCTAGAATTTATCATTCTGATGCCAACTATAACTTGAAAGATGTAATTAAATTTGCTGAAATTCAAGTTGGTGGATCTTTTAGATTATATGAATTAAATTCTCATGGAAGAATTTATACTGATGCAAATGGTCCAATTTTATACAACGAATATGGTGCTTACACGCAATTGACCAAAAAAGTAATGGATGACCGTTTAAAACTTTCAGGATCTATTCGTTATGACAAATCTAAAAACTTTGAGGGTAATTATTCCCCAAGAATCTCTGCAGTTTATTCTGCTGGCGATAAAAAACAACACAATTTAAGAGCTTCTTTCCAAACCGGTTTTAGAAACCCATCTACTCAAGATCAATATATTGGTTTTAACGTAGGTAGTGCAATATTACTTGGATCAGCTCCAGACAACTTAACAAGATATTCTGAAGTAAGAGGAAACAATATAAATGGAAGCGGACAAATTTCTGCTTTTGGGCAAAGTATTCTTGGTACAAACACAGTTGTAATGACTGGATTAAACGCTTATAATAACTCCTATACTGCAACATCTGTTGCAACTGGAGATCCTTCAAAATTCAAAAAAACTAATTTAAACTATGTTAAGCCTGAAGAGGTAAAAGCATTCGAATTAGGATATCGATCAGTATTAGGTAAAACTTCAATCGATGTAAACGGATATTATAATGTATATAATAACTTTATTGGAAATGTAAATGTTTTAGCACCTTATTATGGGATAGCTCAAGATGCTCCAAATCCTACACCAAATCCTGCTAATCCAGGTTTTCAATCATTGGCTGCTATTCGAAGTGGAGACTACAGAGTTTATCAACTGTATGCCAACACCGATGTTGAGATCAAATCGTTTGGTTTCGGACTTGGTCTTTCAAGAAAAGTTATTAGAGATTTTGAAGTGGGTGTAAGTTATAACTATGCACAATTTAGTTTTGACAATTCAAATTCAAACGACCCCGGTTTCGAGGCTAGTTTCAATACCCCAAAACACAGAGCTAAAGCTTCAATTGGAAACGAAAATTTATTCAAAAACTTTGGTTTTAATTTGAGCGGAAGATGGAATAGTGAATATTTATGGCAATCAACCATGGTTGATGGAGTTATTCCTGAAGCTACTGTGATTGATGCTCAAGTAACCTATAATGTTCCAAGTATGAAATCTGCATTCAAAATTGGTGCTGCTAACCTAGGAGGAAGAGAATACTTCCAAGTTTTAGGTGCTGGATTAATAGGTCAACAAATTTTTGCTTCTTGGACTATTAAACCATAATTATTATTAATATAAAAATATAAAGATCATGATAAAAAATTTCAAATGGCTAATATTGGTTGCTTTAACCTTTGTAGCTTGTAATAATGAAGATGAAACAATCGTTACTAATTCATCTAATGGATTACCCTTGACTTCAGGTTCCGCAGATTTTTCTAAATTCGTTGCTTTAGGAAATTCATTAACTGCAGGTTACTCAGATAATGCATTATTTATTGATGGACAAAAAGTTTCTTATGCCAATATTATGGCAGAACAATTTGCATTAGTAGGTGGTGGTGCATTTAAGATTCCATTTATGGCTGATAATATTGGTGGATTTAAAATAAACGGAACACAATTCGCTGGTCCACGATTTTATTTTAATGGTGCAGGTCCTGCTCCGGTAACTGGAATTCCCTCTACAGAAATTCTAAATCCTGCGGTTGTTGCAGCAGGACCTTATAATAACTGTGGCGTTCCAGGAGCTAAAAGTTTTCACTTATTATCTCCTAGTTACGGAAGTGCTGCCGGAATAGCAGCAGGTACTGCTAACCCTTACTATGTTCGTTTTGCTCCTAACGCAACTACTTCTGTACTTGCTTATGCAATGAGTCAAGCACCTACGTTCTTTTCACTTTGGATTGGAAACAATGATGTTTTAGGTTATGCAACAACTGGTGGTGACGGAACTAATCCAATTACTCCATCAACAGGTCCTGCAGGAGTTGGTTTTGATGCTACTTACAACACATTAGTCAACTCTATGACTTCAGTATGTGCTAAAGGAGTAGTAGCTAATATTCCATACGTAAATACAGTTCCTTTCTTTACAACTGTTCCTCACAACCCGTTAACCTCATCTGTTTTAGGAGGAGGTAATTCTGCAGTTGGTGACGCTACTATAAATGCATTAAATACTCAATTATACGGGCCTTTAAAAGCTGCTTTAGATGCTGTTGGAGGTACGGGAAGAATTAATTTATTGTCAACAACCACAGCTAATCCATTATTAATTAAAGACGAATCGTTGACTAATTTGTCAGCACAACTTACAGCTGCTTTTACTCCTTCACTTGGAGCTGGAGTTGCTTCTGTTTACGGAGCTATTTTTGGTCAAGCACGTCAAGCAAAACCAACTGATTTAGTTCTTTTAACTACTCAATCGGCTATTGGTGCTGCACCAACAGCCTCGGATTCTGGACTTGGAGTTGCGCCTTCTGCCCCACTAAATAAATTTGGGATTACATTCCCCTTACAGGACAAACATATTTTAGTTCCTACTGAAATAGCCGAATTAAAAACAGCTACTGACAACTATAATGTTACCATAAAAACTGCAGCTGAAGCAAAAGGATTGGCGTTTGTTAATGCAAATTCATTAATGACATTAATCGCAAGTGGTGGTATTTCTGCAAATGGTTACAACGTTACCAATACTTTTATAACTGGAGGTGGATTTTCAACAGATGGGGTGCATCCATCGCCTAGAGGTTATGCTTTAATTGCAAATAGTTTTATTGAAGCTATAAATGCAAAATATGGTTCTAATTTAAAAGGTGTAAATCTATACAATTATAGAATTTTATTTCCTGGAATGCTGTAATTCTCAAAATTATAATTATTCAAAGAGTCCAAAATTAATTTTTTGGGCTCTTTTTTTTATAGAAACATTGAATGTATTTTGAAAATTAACTTATAGCTATTGTATAATTATTTAATTTAGCATGAAATAATAGCATCATGAAAAACACATTATTAATCCTGTTTTTATTTAGTTTTATAGCTGTAAATGCTCAAGATTCTATTTTAGAAACTTGCAAAATTGCTGCATCAGAAATGAAATCTGCCGAAAGGCAAATGAACTTATTGGTTAATCCAAATACTCAAAATTATGATATTACCTATCATAAATTAGAATTCAATGTTGATCCTTCTGTATACTTAGTTTCTGGGAAAATAACTACTACCTATACCGCTCTTGCAAATATGAATACGCTTACTTTTGATCTAAGCAATACCTTAATTGTAAGTAGCGTAAAAATAAACAATGCCAGCCTTGCTTTTACTCAAAATACAAACGAATTAATAATTACACTTCCCACGACACAATTAACTGGTGTTCAAGCCACAGTGGAGGTTGTTTATTCTGGAGCTCCTCCTCAAAACGGGTTTTTTGCTTTTACAAGTACCACTCACGGACCAAGTAATACTCCGGTTATTTATACCTTGTCTGAGCCTTTTGGCGCAAGAGATTGGTGGCCATGCAAACAGGATTTAAACGATAAAATAAATACTATTGACGTTTATATTACCGCTCCATCACAATATATTAGTGTTTCCAACGGAGTAGAACCCGAAGCTCCAATAATTAATGGAAATTTAAAAACCACTCATTTCCGTCACAATTATCCTATTCCGGCTTACCTGATTTGTATGGCGGTTACCAATTATACAATCATCAATCAAACTGGTGGCGTAGCTCCAAATGCGTATCCTATTATAAATTACATTTATCCTGAAAGCGATACGTCTACATTGAGAACCCAACTTTTGCAAACTCCACTAATTTTAAACTTGTACGGTAATCTGTTAGAAAATTACCCTTTTGCAAATGAAAAATACGGACACGCACAATTTGGATGGGGTGGCGGAATGGAACACACTACTGTTTCTTTTATGGTGAATTTTGGCCGACAATTAATAGCCCACGAAATGGCGCACCAATGGTTTGGCGATAAAATTACCTGTGGAACTTGGAAAGACATTTGGTTGAATGAAGGATTTGCAACCTACATAGCCGCTTTGGTTATTGAAAATTTCGACGGTGCTGCAGCATTTGTAAATGAAAAAGCAAATATGATAGGTAATATTACTTCCTCTTCAGGTGGCGCACTATATTTAACAGATGCAGAAGCATTGAGTGTAAATAGAATTTTTGATTACCGATTAACCTACAATAAAGGGGCAATGGTTTTAAATATGCTTCGATTCAAACTGGGCGATACTGCATTTTTTCAAGGGCTTAGAAATTATTTAGCAGATAGTAATTTGGCTTTTAAATATGCTATAACAACCAATTTTCAATCACACTTAGAAGCCGTTTTTGGAAGTAGTTTAACAGAATTTTTTAACGATTGGGTTTACAACCAAGGATATCCAATTTATAACATTACGGTTCAAAACACAACATCTGGACAAGCAAGAATAACAGTTGCTCAAACTACTTCAGACCTTTCAGTTCCGTTTTTTGAAATGCCTGTTCCGGTTCGATTATTAGGAGCAAGCGGACAATCGCAAGATGTAGTGGTAAATAATACTGTAAACGGAGAGCAATTTAACGTTACGGTGCCTTTTATAGTTACCGGAGCTCAATTTGATCCAAATAAAAATATTATTTCTAGAATGAGCACAGCCACTTTAGAAAATGTAAACTTCAATTTTGATTACGATATTCAAATATTTCCAAATCCAAGTTCTTCAACTATTTCTGTAACTATTCCTGAGAATATCGATATTGAAAACACCGCTTTTTACAATGTTTTAGGACAAAAAATAATGGAAACTAAATCTCAAAAGTCTTGGGATATTTCTTCATTTTCATCGGGGATTCATTTTATAACTATTCAAACGAATAAAGGAACAAAACAATTCAAGTTTGTAAAAGAGTAGGTTGGAATGAACTTTTCCAATATTTGATTTGTAATAATTCTTCCATTTTATGGAAATATAAATAATTAACAAATTTTTAAAAGTCCAGACGAAATAAAAATTGAAAAATTACTATTTAATACCTTACTTTTGTTTGTTATAAAAAATACGAAAATTATATAATGGAAATAGTTATCAAATTAGGTCAGTTTTTAATGAGTTTGTCATTGCTGATTGTACTTCATGAATTAGGACATTTTATTCCTGCAAAATTATTCAAAACTAGAGTAGAGAAATTCTACTTATTTTTTGATATCAAATATTCCTTATTAAAAAAGACTATTGGTGGTACAGAATACGGAATTGGGTGGTTGCCACTTGGTGGTTATGTGAAAATTTCAGGTATGATTGATGAAAGTATGGACAAAGAACAAATGGCTTTGCCACCTCAACCATGGGAATTCAGATCAAAACCAGCTTGGCAACGACTAATAATTATGCTTGGTGGGGTGACTGTAAATTTCATTTTAGCTTTTATTATTTATATCGGGATGACCTTCTTTTATGGAGAATTGTACATTTCGAATAGCGATATTAAAGACGGGGTTTGGATTACCAATCCTGTAATTGAAAAATCAGGTATAAAAACAGGTGATAAAATTATTGCAGTTGATGGAGTTAAAATTGATCGATTCAATGAAATCAACGAAAAAGTTTTACTAGGAAAAGAAGTAATTGTTGAACGAAATGGTACAGAACAAAAAGTTGATTTACCGGTAGATTTTATTAACCAATTAATGAATGGTAAAAAAATATCAGTCGTAGAACTTCGTTTACCATTTATTGTTTCGGGGGTAGAAGAAAATTCTGCAAATAAAAATTCCGTTCATGAAAAAGACATTATTACTAGTTTAAATGGTGTACCTGTTCAATATGCTGATCAAGTGGTAGCAGCTGTGAAAGAGTTAAAAGGGAAAACGGTTCCAGCTATTGTAAAACGTGACAATCAAGAAATTGCTGTTTCAATTGTAGTTAACGATAGCGCAAAAATGGGAATTCAATATGCTTCTAAACTTCCAATTGATAATTTAGAGAAGTTAGGATTGTATCCAATTCGTAAACAAACTTATGGCTTTTTTGAGTCGATTCCTGTGGGAATTGAGCGCGGAAAAGACCAGTTAGTAGGTTATTGGAAACAATTACAAATGATATTTACCCCTAGTACTGGCGCCTATAAAGGAGTGGGAGGATTCATAGCAATTTTCGACATTTTCCCTGCTTATTGGAGTTGGGAAGCGTTTTGGAGCATTACCGCTTTATTATCAATTATGCTTGGAGTAATGAATTTATTACCTATTCCAGCATTAGATGGAGGTCATGTAATGTTCTTATTATATGAGATTATTAGCCGAAGAAAACCAAGTGATAAATTCATGGAAAACGCTCAAATGGTTGGTTTTGTATTACTTATCTCGTTATTGCTTTTTGCAAATGGGAACGATATTTATAAGGCAATTGTAGGGAAGTAATTTTTTTTCTAATTTTATTTCAAATTATTTGCAAAAAAGATTATTTACCTTATATTTGCAACCGCTTTAAAAGGCAACACGCCTTCCTCCTTAGCTCAGTTGGTTAGAGCATCTGACTGTTAATCAGAGGGTCCTTGGTTCGAGCCCAAGAGGGGGAGCAAAACAAAACCCGATACGAAAGTGTCGGGTTTTTTTCTTTTTTATGAGAAATAAAAGAGTTTATTCCTTAATGAATTTTTCTTGAAATTTATTCCCTTCAGAATATCCATTTAAAATATAAATACCCGTTGCCAGTTTTTCAACGGTAACTTGATTAGTATTTTGAGTTTGTTCCAAAACTGTTTTTCCAGTTAAATCAGTAATAATTATTTTGTCTAATAAAATACCATTAGAGGTTTGAATATTTATTTGATTCGCAGTTGGATTTGGAAAAATAGAAATGACACTTTTAGTATCAATATTCTGAATTCCCGTTGATAAATTTAAGTTAGAAAGTGGAAATCTAAAAACGCCCTGGGTATTTGTGGCTGCAATTATAAAATTATCATTTAGTTCTAAATCAAAAATAGTCAAATCGGTTAAACCAGTATTGATTGCTGTCCAATTATTGCCATTATCTGTTGAGTAATAAACCCCTGCACCGAAAGAACCGGCAACAATTAACTGTGTATTGCAGGCAAACCCCCTATATGAACCAGATGCAAGCCCTCCTCCCAATAATGTCCAATTTATTCCAAAATCTGTAGAGCGATAAACGCCTGTTCCAATTTGACCACCAGCAAAAAGTGTGTTTCCTTTACTTTCAATAGCTCTAAAATTTGTAGAGGTGCCTAAGCCGTTATTAATAGGAAACCAGTTAATTCCCCAATCAATACTTTTATAAATACCCGCACCATTAGTGCCAACAAATAGTATATCATTTATTGCAGTAATGCATCTAACATCAGTTGTAGATAATCCTGCAGCACTCCAGTTATCTCCTTGGTCATTTGATATAAAAACACCCGTTGGTCCTACATAAAATAATCTTGTTCCTACTTTAAGAATTCCGCTTCCCAGTAAATTGGTTAATCCAACACTTTTAGAAACCCAAGTTATTCCATTATCAGAGCTTCTAAAAGCCCCTTGACTTGTGCAAGTATATATATAATTGTTGTCCTTTGTAAAACACCTTGTAGGCCCAACATTGTCATTTCCGTTGTTTGACATCGAATAATTTGCACCACTATCAGTAGAAAGATAAGCTCCAGTTTGTCCTCCCGCAAAATTGTAGATACCATTTGTTAATAGTGACTGCATATTAAATCCAGCGGTTCCTGCAGATTGTTGCCATTGTCCATGAACGGTAACGCTAAAGCAACTGAATAACAGGAATTGTAATGTTATTTTCGTCATTTTTTTTAGATTTAATGATTTTAAAACCCATTTGCATAACCCCAATTAAAAATGCTTTTAGGAACTTTTATGCCCATCCATTTAATGGTAATTAAGTTTGTATCTAATACAACTTGTGCATTGATAGTTTGAACGGCTAAAAATACTGAAATAATTAGGAGTGTAATTTTTTTGTTTAATTTATTTAATTGTAAATATATTAAAAAAAAAATTAATATTATCTATACCGTTGATTTTCTGATAATTGAATAAGAAATCATCGCATTAAAATTGTAACTTTCTCCAATAGGGGGAGCAAATTGAAAAAAGAGGTCATTTTTGACCTCTTTTTTGTTTTTACAACTTTGCAAAACCTTACTGGCATTTAGGAGAAGTTGTAATGGAGTTGTGAATTTTAGCAGTTAAAACAAGATATCTGGGTATATAAAAAGAAGTGATAACGGTTTGGGGCTTGGCGAGGTTTGGGAAAAAGTACGCCTTAACTTTCGGTTAATGACTGAATTTTCAAGTACAAAACAAACTTTAAAGTTTGCCTAAAACCCAAATCTCGTGTAACTGCTGTTGTGCGTTCGTTGTTTTATTTACATCTTGTCGTAAATAAAATTTGGAATTCTTTTCAATATTGTTGCAATTATTCCCCAACGTTTTGTTACATAAACTATTTTTCTTTTTTTTGATATTGCGTTATAAATCTGTTTTGATGCTTTTTCAACTGACGCAACCCAAAATAAACCTTCGCCTTTAGCCATTTCGGTATTTACAAAACCTGGTCTAATGTCAGTGACAAATATTTCCATTTTTAAGTTTTTAGCTTTTTGTCGCAAACCTTCTAAATAATTAATTTGATATGCTTTTGTCGCATTATAAGAAGTTGCTTGTCTATTTCCTCTAATTCCCGCAATCGAACTAATTGCAACTAAATGACCAAACTTCTGTTTTTCAAAATAGTTGAAAGCCCAATCTGAAACACAAGTAAAACCCAAAACATTTGTTTCTATTGTTCGTTTTTCGATTTCAAAGTTCAATTCGGCATTTATATCTCCAATCCCTGAACTTAAAATTAGTAAATCAATTCCACCGATTTCTTCAGTTAGTTCATTTAATTTAGTTTCAATTTTTTCAATTTCGGTTATGTCAAAATCCCTAATTCGGTATAATTTTGGATTCTCTTTTTGAATTTCGGTAAGCAATTCGGTTCTTCTTCCAGTTATTCCAACTAAATATCCATTTTCGGTTAATAATTTCGCAAGTTCTTTTCCAATTCCAGAAGTTGCTCCAATTATTATTGCTTTTTTCATTTTTAGTATTTTTTCTGTTTTTTACGATTTCGCCCACAATGACGCACAACTTGTATATAAGCGCTACAAATATTCGCTTATCACCCCAAATTTGGGTAGATTGGGGAAAGTTTGTATCCCATTATTTATTTCAAATATAGTCATTTTATTAAAATTGTTTGCTAAATAAATAATTATTGGTAGTTGCTATTTTAAGGTTAATCTCCACAAATTCAATATAATATAATGTATCTATACATAATAATGCAGTATTGATATTAAACAATAAAAACTCTTTAATCAATAGTAGTTCATTCAAATGAATGGGTTTTAATGATTTTAAAGTGATTTTCTCCGAAGAAGTGTGAAGGTAATAATTGCGACAAATAATTATTTATTAACTCATTGTTTTTCTAATAGTTAAGTAAATAACCATCGCATTAAAATTGTAACTTTCTCCAATAGGGGGAGCAAAACAAAACCCGATACGAAAGTGTCGGGTTTTTTTGTTTTTCATTAGTAAAACATTTGTAAAGAAAAGCTCGTTTTATATACAAACCAAAGTTGCTTTGATAAAAAAATTGCGTTTTCTTATCATATTTAATTATCTTTGATAAAAAAATTGAATTTTTTATACATATGAAGATGTTTGAGTTAAAAAAATTACCGGTAGAAAAGGATTTAGAAACAAAAGAAATTCTAAAAAAATTAGCTGCGGCTCATAGAGCATTAGCTGAATTAAAAGGGGTTGCAACGAGTATCCCTAACGAAAGTATTTTAATAAATACATTGGGACTTCAAGAGGCGAAAGATAGTTCTGCAATTGAGAATATAATTACTACACACGATGACTTGTATAAAGCGGAGTTAAATGTTAAAGAAATAAAATCATTAAACGCCAAAGAAGTCCATAATTATATTGAAGCCTTAAAAAAGGGATTCAGTTTAATTTCTGAAAGGAAACATATTACTAACAATAGTATTATTGAGATACAATCGTTATTAGAAAAAAACAATGCAGGTTTTAGAAAAGTTCCGGGAACATCATTGAAAAATGCCTCAACAGGAGAAATTATTTATACTCCTCCACAAGATATAGCTGAGATAAACGATTTAATGTCAAATCTTGAAATTTTCATAAACGACAATGAATTTAGTGAATTAGACCCGTTGATAAAAATGGCTATAATCCATTTTCAGTTTGAAAGCATACACCCTTTTTATGATGGTAATGGACGAACCGGGAGAATAATAAATGTATTGTATCTTGTCCTTCAAGATTTACTTAATCTACCCATTTTATATTTAAGTAAGTATATCATCGCTAACAAAGCAGATTATTATAGATTACTTCAAGAAGTTAGGGATAAAGAAGAATGGGAAGAATGGATTTTATTTATGTTAAATGCGGTAATTGAAACATCAAAAGATACAATTTCGGTTATAGAAAAAATAAAAGACCTCCTAATTGAATACAAACATAAAATCAGAAATGATTATAAATTTTATAGTCAAGATTTACTAAATAACTTATTCAAACATCCCTACACCAAAATAGAATTTTTGGAGCAAGAATTAGGGATTTCAAGAATTACAGCTGCTTCCTATCTAAATAAATTAGCTGACGACGGATTATTGAGAAAGGAAAAGTTAGGAACTGCAAATTATTATGTTAATCATAGGTTGTATGAGATACTTTCAAAATAAATTTCTTTGTTCCCTTTACTATTTATGCTTTTACTATATATATTAAAGTAATAGATAATTGAGTCTGAAACAATGACTGTCATACCCCATCACGAAAAGCAATGATATGAAGTGGGGCTACTGGGTCTTCTGTCTATATTATTAACTCAAACTCTCCTTGATATATCAAAAAAATTAACTTGGGGTCCTGTGGGGCAAAACTTAATAACCCTTTACTAATATTAAAAAAACAAAAATATTTATACTCTTGATTTTAAGAGAATTGAATAAGCAATCATCGCATTAAAATTGTAACTTTCTCCAAGAGGGGGAGCAAAAGTCCAGCAGAAATGTTGGACTTTTTTTGTTTTTATATGTAATTCTCTAACTTTTTTCAATTTTTTTTGTTTTTACAAAATAATTTTATTTTTTTGTACTTCTTTTTCTATAATAATACTAGCCTACACTCTGTAAGAAAAAAGCATCTATTTAACATTATTATATGAAAACTAAAAATATGAAAACTAAAATTTTATCATTTACAGCTATTATTTTGACAT